>Ga0302221_10000517_pt1 | contig 28335 bp, 2 predicted proteins | sample II_Palsa_E2_1_FD_193517 | JGI IMG/M metagenome (GOLD analysis project Ga0302221, IMG submission 193517) | Peat permafrost microbial communities from Stordalen Mire near Abisko, Sweden - II_Palsa_E2_1 | ecosystem: Environmental > Terrestrial > Soil > Palsa > Peat permafrost | place: Sweden... | reverse complement strand
ATTTAATATAATTATTAATTAAAATATAATTTTTTTAATATTTAAATATTAATAATTTTTAAATAATTAAATAATAAATTCTTATACTTTAAATATAATAATATTTTTATTAATAATATTTAAATAATAATATATAATTATTTAAATATAATATATTCTTTTAATAAAAATATTATTATTTAAAACTAAATTAATTTAAATTTTAAATAAATTAAAAAATCATTAAATTTTAATTTATTTAATAATTTTATTAATTTATTTATCTTTTAATTTTTGGAAGATATATAATTAAAATCTATTATATCTTTAATTATTAAATCTTTTATATAATAATATTTTATTATTATATATTTAATTCTTTTATAAAAAATTAAATTTTTAATTAATAATAAAACTTTATTATTATTAATATAAATTAAGAACTTATTTTACTTATAATATTTTAATTCTTTTAATAAAGCTTTAATATAAATAATTTTTTTTATTATAATATTAATAATTATATATTTAACTTTTATAATACTTTAAATTATAATTAATTATAATTTAAACTTTTAATTAATTATATTTTTAATATATAATATTAAATAATTATTAAATAATTTAATAATTTTAATATTACTTATATAATCGACATTATAATATCTATTTATAAAATAATTTTTATTTTTATAATAAATTATACTATAATCTTTAATATTTTTTAAATATTTATATATTTTTTTAATAATAATAAAATAAATATTATTAAAATTAAATATATAACAAGCTAATTTAATAATTATATATATAATATTTATTTTAATATTAAATATTATATATAATAAAAAATTTATAAATATTTAATATAATTTAATTTATTTTTTATTAACTTATTCTTTATTAAATTTTAATTTAATATAAAAATTTATAAATATAGACTTTATTTTAATATCTTATAAATTATATTTATTAAATACTTTATTAATATAAATAACTTAATTTAATTTAATAAATCCTTTATTAATATTAAAATTAATATTAATATTTAAATAATCTTTAATAATTCTTAAATTCTTAATTTTAAAGTCTTGACTTATTAATTTAATAAAGTCATTAAATATAATCTTATTAAAAATTAAAATAATTAAATTATTGATATATAAATAAATAATAATTTTAATATTATTATTTATAAATAAATATATTTTATTATTTAAAAACTTAAATTTTAATTTTAAAAATTTAAATTTTAAAATATAAAATTATATTTAAGTTAATTATTTTAATTTATATAATACTTTATTTAATAATAATATATAATTAAAGTAATTAATATTTATAAAATCTTTAAGTTATTTTAAGTATAATAAAATATCGATATTTCTTTAAATAAAAGCTGAAATTATATTTGCTTTAAATATAATTAAGTTATTAAATATAGTTAATATAAATATTAATTTTTAAGTTATTTATTTTATAACGTTAATATAAATTTTAATATAATTAAGTTTATATAATTATTTAAAGTCTTTAACGACAAATCTTGATTTAAATATAAAATTTAAAATATTAATATTTTTAATTTTATATATTTATCGACTTTTTAATACTTTAATATTTTTAAGTTTAAAAACTAATTTTTAAATATTATTATTATTTAAAGTATTTAGCTTTAATTTTATAGATTTAATTTATTCGTCTTTATTTAAGGTATTTATAGCTTTTTTATATAATTTAGATTTAATTAAATCTTTAATTTTAATTTTAAAATCTTTATCTTTAAAGACCGATTTATCGTCTTTATCTTTAAAGATAGATTTATTGTTTTTATTGATTTTATTGATTTTTTTGAAATTATAATTATTTTTAAAAGAACTATTAATATTAAGGTTTTTATTTTTATAATTATAAAAATTAACGTGATTAGTATTTATATTCTCTTTAAAAATTGATTTTTTATTAATATTTAAATTAAATATTAATAAATTATCGAAATTATTATTTTTAATAATTTTATTAAAATCTTTTAAATCTTTTAAATCGTTTAAATCGTTAAATTAATAATTTTTATAATTTTTAAAATTAAAATCGATATTTACTCTTTAATTTAATAAATTTAAATAAATTAAAGAAGTAATATTATAAATATTTGATTATATAATATTTATATTAAATTTAAGTAATTTATGAAACTTAATATATTGATAATTAAAATCTAATTTGTTTAAATCATTATTATTTTAATTAATTATTTCTTTATTAATTATTTAATATATTTTAACTTATTTTAATATTATAAATAAGTTTAATTTATTATTATTATAAATATCGTTATTATTATTATTTATAGATTCTTTATTATAAATCGATATATAATTATTATAATCGAGGAATTTAATTTTTAAAAATATATTATAATTCTCTTTAAGTTTATAATCGTTTTTATAATTTAATTCTTCTTTAATTATTATATCTTTAATAATAATAACTTTATTATCTTTTAATATATAAATAATAAAATTATTAAAAGACTTAAATCTTATTAATATATTCTTTTTAAACTTATTATTAAAGTTTTTATTTCCTTTAATTATTTTAAAGATTAAGATATAACATAAAAACTTTAATATCTTTATATAAGATAAATTAAGTTTTTATTTAATTATTAATTTATAAAGATTAATGTTAATCATATTATTATAAATATAATTTTTAATATAAATAATTCTTTAAATTAAAATCGATTATAATTTTAAAAGAATATTTTTATAAAAACAAATCGATATAATACATTTTAATAAATATAAATTAAAACGTTTTACTTTATTATTTTAAGCTTATATATAAATAATATTATATTTTAATAATAATTTTTTAATATTATAAAAAAAGCTTAATTTAATCAATTTAAATTCTTTAACGTTATCTAATCACGCTTCTTTAATATTAACGTTAAATTAAATTAATATTATATTATAATAATTTATTATAATATTATAAATATTAGATTTAAATTTAATAATATAAATTTATATATATTTATTAACGCGATAAATTATAATAAATATATAATTCTCTTTTTTTAATCCTTTAATTTTAAATAGACTTAAAATATTATAATTAATAAATTTAAATATATTAACGGGATTATTAAGTTTTTAATTAATAATCTCTTTAAATTTAGTATAATAGTAATTATTATAATTATATAAAATTAAATTAAGTTTAAAAATTAATATCTTTATTAAGTTTTTAATATTTTTAATAATATAGTCTTTATTAATGTATAAAAATTTCCGGTAATATAAATTTAATAAAAAATCGTTTTTATTATTTAAATTTAATATCGGATTTTTATTAATATATTAGAATTATAATTAATAATATTATAAATTATAAGTTTTAATGTTTTATAATTTATAAAGATTTTATTTAAAAAATAAACATTTAAATATTATATAATATTAATTATAAAATTATTATTATTATAATTTAATATTGTTATATTTTATTTAAATAAGATTTTTTAATCTTTATTTATTAGTTCTTTTAAGCTTATTAAAGTTGTTTTAATATTTAAAATATAATTAATGTTTTTAATAAATAAAGTCTTATTATTTATTATAATAAGAATATTTTTAATATTTTTAATAAGTAATTTAATCTTATTAATTATAATAATTAATTTATTATTAATTAATTTATAATTTAATAAAATATTTTTATAAAGTATATAATGTTTAAATGCTTTTAAGTTTAATATAAGTACTTTATTATTATTATTTTTAAAATCGTTATTATAATTAAAAGCTTTAATTCTTTTAATAATTTTATTTTTAAGAATATTTATAAACTTTAATTTTTCTTTAAAGTTTTTAATATTAATATCCTTAATTATTTTTAAAGAAATATTATTAATATTAACTTTATTAATATTATTAAAGTCGTTATTAATAATAATATTATTTTTTAATAAAGTATTTATAATTGCTTTAATAAATTATTTCTTTTTATAAATAACTTTAAGTTTTTTAATATTTTTATAATACTTTTTAAAGGTTTTAGTTTTATTATTTGAATTAGAATTAAAATAATTATTCTTTAATTTAGAATATTTAATAAAGTATTTATCTTTAATATACTTCTTTTTATTATAATATTTATAATAAGATTAATTATTATTATTAAAAAAAGTTTTATTAGTTTTTAAATTAATATTAAAATTAAATCGACTTTCTTTTAATATTAAATTATTAATTAACTTAAATATATTAATTTCTTTAATATTTTTAATTAATTCTTTATATTTATAAGATATATAATTATTATATTAATTAAATAATTCTTTTAATATAATTTAAGCTATAATAAGTTTATTAATAAGTTAGTTTAATTTATTTAAATAAATTAAAGATAATTAAATATTATTAATATATTTGTTTATATTATTAAAAGAATTATAATTAATATTAATAATTTTATCGAAATAACGATTAATTAATTTTAAGCTAATAGTATTAAAAGTATTAATAATATTATTATATAAATCTTTAGCATTAGTTTTATTCTTAAAACGGTCGTTATTATCGTTCGAGATAATCGATTTAAGTATTTTTAAAGTATACTTATTATTTCGATTAAATTTAATTAATTAGTTAATATATTTAATGCTTAATTTTCTTGAAAAAAGGTCTGAATTATAAGCGTTAATCTCTTTATTGTTTTTTTTATTTTTAATAATTATAATATTATAATATAAAGCTTTATTAAACTTAGATTTAGATCCGTTAATATAAGATATATAATTATTTATTTTTAAAAATAAATCGGTATTATTCTTTTATTTTATATAATTAGAATATTTAATTAGTTTATTTCTTTTAAAAAATAAAAAACTAATTATATTTAAATATTATAATTATTCTTTTATTATAATATTTAAGTTATATTTAAATAATTTTTAAAATTTTAGTTTTAAGATAAAGATATATTAAATATTAAAGATTTTTAAGCTTAAACTATAATTTTTTAATTATGACTTAAAACGATATTTTAATATCTTTAATATTTTTTAAAGATTACAATAAACTTAAAAAAATTTTTTTTTTTATATTTTTAAATATTAAACGTTATATAAGTTTATATTAAAAATTATAATCTAATTAGGTTAATAGGACTTGATTGATTAATGTCGTTTTATATTTAAAGTTTTATTTATTTAAAACTTTAAAAATTTGCTAAAAGTAAAAATTCTTTAAAAGTTAAATATTAATATTAGTTATAAATTTATTATTTAAATTATAATTTTTTAATATTAATAAAGAGCTTTTAAATAATTAATAAAATAAATTTTTTTTTAATTATTTTAAAAGTCTTATTATTAGTAAAAAGAATTTATTTAAGAGTAAATAAAATAAAGTAATTTAATATTATTTATATCTTATTTTAAGCTATAAAAGTTAAGTTTTTAAGGTAATAAAAAATATTAATTTATAAAATACTTTTATTTTATAATTTAAGTTTTAATTTAAGGTTTTTAAATTATTTTTTAACTTAATAAATAATAATAAGGAATTAATAAATAACTTTAAAAGAGATTTATTTATTATATAATTTAAGCTAAAATCAAATCTTTTTATTAAGTAAAAGAGTTATTAGTAAAAATTAATAAGCTTTTAATTTATGGAATAAATTTAAAATAAGATAATAATAAGTTATAAGTTTTTAAGTTAATTTTAAGTTAAGTTTTATAAATCCTTTATTTATTATTGATTGTTTTGTTCGAATTTTGTTTGTTCGAATATCTTTTTAATTATTATAATAATAATAACTAATTTTAAATATTATAAGTGATTTTTAAAACTAATATTTAGAATTATATATATAACGATAATATCGACTTATAAAGGATATAATAATTTATCTTTAAATAAATATATTATTTATATATAATTGAATAATTTAAGACTGTATTAAAAATGTATTTAAAACATATATTTATATAAATTATATATAATAATAATATATTTAAATCAATAGCTATATAATTGCTTTAAATAATTAAAATATACCGAAATATAACTAAATATAACCTAATATAGATTATTATAAATAATATAATGTTTAAAGTTAAAAGTCAAGACTGGAATTCTTTATATAAAAGATTATTTATAATAAATCGAACTTAATAAATTAAGTTCGATATTATTATAATAATTAATTTATATATTATTTATTATAAGTAGCGCAATTGCTTATTTTTATAAATATATAATTAAGAGATTATAACTTATACGCTCGTTATAACTTTATTTTAAAGACTTAAATACGGGCTTATAATAATTTATATTTATTAATTAGTAAGTTAAAAGTAAGAGTACTCTTACTTTATTATAATAATAAATAAGAGAAAGCGTCTAATAAATAATACTCTTTATTAAATTAAGAATATTACTATTATATTATATTTTAAAGATATCGATAAAGATATTATATTATAATTAAGTCGAATTAGTTAAATATAAAAAAAGTGAATTTTTAAAGTCCTTAAATTTAAAAGAATAAAGAGTTATCGAAAGCTTGATTTTTTATCTATACAGGAATTTTAATCCCTTATATATTCGTTAATTATAGATTTAAATCGCTATAACCAATAATTAATTTTAAATTAAAACTATTAATATATACATAACGTTTATTAATTATTATAAATCTTTATAAATCAATACTTATTATTATAAATCAATTAACTTGATTTTAAAGTAAATACTCTTTATTTCAAATATTTAAATTTAGCCTAAACATTAAATTCTCTAATTCTTTAAACCAGATTAATAATAATTTAACGATTTTTAATAACCGCAAATATTAAGCGAATTAAGCGAATTAATTTTTATATAATAATAGGTTATATTAACTATTATTAATTTTAATTTCGTTTTAATCATATTAATAATAATTAAGTTATTTAGTTTTAACTTAAAAAATCTATTAAAATATCTCTTAAGTTCTTAAATAAAAAGTTAAGAACTTTAATTTAATAACTGACGTACTTATTTATAAAAGTAGGTCTAATAATTAAAATAAGATATTTAATATAGTTATTAATTAAAATATAAGTTTTTTAATATTTAAGTATTAATGGTTTTTAAATAATTAAATAATAAATTCTTATACTTTAAATATAATAATATCTTTATTAATAGTATTTAAATAATAATATATAATTATTTAAATGCGACAAGTATTTAATAAATATTCGAGTATATTAAATTAATATTAATTTTAATTATTTTTTTTAGACTTAATTTAAAGAAAAAATATTCGATAAATTAAAAATAACTTATTTAACCAATAATTAAGACTTATATATTATTATTTAGATTTATATCTTGTTTTAATTTATTTATTCCTGGTCTTACAGACTTAGCTCGTTTATTAATAAATTTATTAATCTTTGTTTTACCGACTTCTTTTATCTTAAACTTAATCTTTATAATATCCGGATTAATTATTTAATCATAATACCCCTCTTCGTTTATTTATAATCTTATTTAATATTTAAATATAGTCTTAAAGTCAATTTCTTATAATAATTTCTAGCGGAATTTTAATAAATTATTTTAGACCTATACTTTAATATTTTAAGTATCCCCTTCACTGGCTTCTCTATTAGTCCTTTTATTATTTCCCTTGTCTCGTTCATCGTCCGTAATAATTAAAAACTTATTATAATTATCTTTTATTATTAATTCTATTTCCTTTTATTCCCAGATAATTTAAAATATTATATATTAATACTTGTCTATAAAACTAAGTCCTAATATCTTCTAGCTTAATAAATTATTAAAACGGGATATACTTCTCTTGCGGGCTATAAAACAAGAGTATTTCTAATAGTAAAAATTTAACTTAGATCATAAATTAAATAATATTAATCCGGAAGACTTATATAATATCTCTCTTTAGTCTAAACTCTACGCGACAATAAAAAATAATAAAAATAACAATAAATTAATTTAAGATTTTAAAGATTTATTCTTTAATTTTTTATTTATAAAATTAGATTATAATTCTAAATATATCTTATTAATAAATAAGACTAAAATTATTAATAATTTTAAATTTATATAATATTTTAAATTTTATTCATAAACTTTTCTCTTCCCGATTATAAATAAAAATAACTTTAATATAATTAAATTCTTTTATAAATTCTTTTTTTATAACTTCCTTTATCGAATATTAGATTTTCCTAATCCTTTAGTCCTTTACTTCTTTTTAATATATTTTTTAGTCTTTAATAAATTCTTCCTCCTCTTCTTTCTTGATTATATCGACTTTTATAAATTATTTAAATTATAAAATTTATAAGAAGTTATAGATAATAAATAATAAAAATAATAAGAATAAACTATTCTTAAAAAATATAAATTATTAATAAAAAATAATACTTGGTTTATATAAAATTATTTATTTAATTATTAATCTTTAATAAATAAATAAATTTTTAAAATTAAATATAAAGTATAAGAAAAAATCCTTTATTATAAAATATATTAAATTATTTATAATTTTAAATAATAAAAAGACTTAAATTTTTATAAAATTTTTATATTTATAATTAAATTAATATTCTATAAGATTATTTTTATTTTAATTATTATATATAATTAAAAGATTAAATAAATAAATATTAAGATTATATTTTTATACGGAAATATTAATAAAAATATCTAGATTAATCTATTAAATAATTATAATATTTCTGGTATTATTAAGTTTAAAAAAACTTTATATAATTTAAAATAATTTCTTTAAATATAATATAATACTTTAATTATATTCCTAGCTTCTTTTAATTTTAAATCTCTTAATATTAATTTTTTTATTTTTTATCGTAATAATATAATTATTATTATTTATATTAATAATTTTTTAATTATAAATATCTTTAAGTCCGTGATTAATTAAATTAAAGTCTCTTTAAATAAATATTTTAAAATAATAAATTTAAGTATCTATTATTTTTATTTTAATATAAAGATTATTTATAATCGTCCTTATTAGATTTTTTGATTATTATAAATTATTTATATTTAAAAGATATTTTAAGAATATAAATTCGGGATTTATAAACTTATTATAATTCTTATAAAGACCTCTTTTTATTTTATTCTTATTAACCCGGATTATTAAGTTAATAAAGTATTTTATTATAAATATTAATTTATTATAGATTTATTAATATATATTATACTTAATACTCGTTTTGATCTAATCTTTATTATATTTATTATTTTATAATTTTCTTTAAACTTAATAAAAATATATATAAAAGTTATAAAATAAATTTTATAATATCTTTATAAAATTATATTTATAAATCTTGTCTTTTATAAAGTCTTATAATTATTCTTAAATTATATAAACTTGGATTAGACTATAGATTTAAATATATATTAATTAATCTCTAGATACGTTTTTACTTTAAGTAATATCGTTATTTCTTAATCTTTTAAATACTAGTTAATAATATTCTTGTCCACTTATAAAACTAAATATATTAGCCAAACGAATATAATAAAAAAGATTATTTAATTATAAGATTTTCTTTGCTAGATTAATCTAAATAATAATCCCGGCTTAAATATTATAATTATTTATAATAATAATCAAGATATTATTATATTTATTAAAAATAATTAATTTTATAAACGAGTAAAGTATATTAATATTTAATATTACTTTATTTATAAAAAATTTATAAAAGATTATATTAATTTATAATATATATTAATATTTAAATAAATAATAAATAATTTTATAAAGTCTTTATATCGAGATAAATTTAAAGTATTTTAGAAGATTATAAATATAAAATAATTAATAAGGAATATAAAACTCTCTTAGTCTAAAAAAAAATATAATAATTTATTATTTAATATTTATCTAAATTAAATTTTATTTAAATAATTTAATTTATAATATTATAATTATTTTAGGATATCCGGATAATTTATATTTTTTTTTTATTATAATTAATTATTCTTTTATAAATTATTTTTTTTCTTATAAGGATTTTGGCTATAATTTATTAAAAATAATTAAATTATTTTAATATATAAAAATTAGTCTCTTTATTTTATTTTTATATATAGTTATTATAGGAATTATAAGAGTCTTGCTTGTGTGGGAGTGTTAAAATACGAGCTGCGTCGTGTCACGTGACGCAGTCACGTGGCACCAGCCACTTGCTTTATATACGCAGTGTATATAAAAAAGTAAAGTTTTTTTTATAACTTAAAAATAATTAATATATTTTTTATCTCTTAATATTCTTGATTAAAAAAATATTTTAATATAATAAAAGTATAAAAATATAAGTTTATAATCCTAATAATAATAATAATAAAAAAAAAAAATTTTTTTTTAAGTTATTATACTTATAATTTTCTTTTTTATATTATTTATTTATTTAGTTTATTTATATAATTTTATATAATATAGTCCTTATATATATTTTTTTATTCCTTAATATAATTTAAAAAAGTCTCCTTTAAATAATATTTTATTTTTATATTTATATTTATATAATATTAATATTTTTTTTTTAAATAATTATATAATATATATAAATAATTTTTAATAATATTTTATTTAATAATTTATAATATTAATAAAATAAAATTTTAGAAAAATATTTATATTTATCTTTTATATTAAAATAAAAACTTAAACTTATTTAAGTTTAAATAAATTTTTTTTTTTTAAAGTTTAAAAAAATAATCCAGAATTTTCCCCGAATAAAAATAATCTTTAACTTAATTTATTTATAAGACGACTAAATTAAAGTCTTTTAAATATAAATAATCTTTAACTTAATTTATTTATAAGAAGATTAAACTAAAGTTTATTCTTTAAAGATAACTATATTTAATATTTTAAATATTATAATATTTTTAGCTTAAGAAAAATATATTTTAATAATATAAAAATAAAATTAATAATTATAATAAAATTTATTATTAATTTAATTAATATATACTATAATATTATTAGTAATATTTATTATTAATATTATATTAAAATAAGTATTATATTCTAAAAATAAAAAATTAATTAATTTAAATAATTAATTAATCTTTAATATAATTTTTTTAATATATTATTATTTAATAAATATTTTTTTTTTTTTTTATATTTTAATTATATTAAGCTTAAGAAAAATATTTAAAAATAATAAAATAAATCTCTTAATAATTATTTTAAAAAAACTAATATTAATTCTACGAGATTATATTAAATATAAATAAAACTTATATTAATGATTATTAAATATCGCGGATATAACTAATTAAATTTTAATAAAGAGATTTATTTATTTATTAATAGTCCTTAAAATAAATATTTATTTCTTTGAATTATATATATTTATAAATATAAATATTTAAGTTATTAATAAGTTTATTTAAATTATTAAAATCACGAAGTTAAATTAATCTTTAATTTTAGTATTATTATTTTATTTTAGCTTAATCAAGATTAAATTAAAAATTTAAAATAAAATTTATTTTAATCTTATTTTTATTTTTATTTAAAAGAATTTAGAATGTATATAAGCACGTGACTAAGTATTTTATTTTAATTACTAGATTTATTTTTATAAATAAATATATTAATTATTAAATTAAAGTTTTTAATTTTTTATTTAAGAGTTTAAGAAATATTTTAATAAATTTTTTAAGTTAAAATTAAATAATTTAATTATTATTAATATAATTAAGACAAAATTAAAATTAATAATAATTAATATAATTTATTATTATATAAAAATTAATTTACTTAATTTACTTAATATTTATAATTATAAAAAATCATTAAATTATTATTAGTCTAATTTAAAAAATCGAAGAATTTAATATTTAGACTAAATTTAAATATTTAAAATAAGAAGTATTTACTTTAAAATTAAATTAATTAATTTATAATAATAAGTATTAATTTATAAAGATTTATAATAATTAATAAATATTATATATATATTAATAATTTTAATTTAAAATTAATTATTGATTATAGTGATTTAAATCTATAATTAATAAATATATAAAGGACTAGAATTTTTATATAAATAAAAAAAATTAAGCTTTTAATAATTTTTTATTTTTTTAAATCTAAGAACTTTAAAAACTTATTTTTTTTATATTTAATTAATTTGACTTAATTATAATATAATATCTTTATTAATATCTTTAAAATATAATATAATAATAATATTTTTAGTTTAATAAAAAATATTATTTATCGAATATTTTTATTTATTTATTATTATAATAAAGTAAGAATACTCTTATCTTTAATTTATTAATTAATAAATATAAATTATTATAAGCCCGTATTTAAGTCCTTAAGACAAAATTATAATAAGTATATAAATTATAATCTCTTGATTATATATTTATAAAAATAAGCGATTATATTATTTATAATAAATAATATATAAATTAATTATTATAATAATATTAAACTTAATTTATTAAGTTTAATTTATTATAAATAATTTCTTATATAAAGAATTCTAGTCCTAATTTTTAATCTTAAATATTATATTATTTATAATAATTTATATTAGATTATATTTAATTATATTTTAATATATTTTAATTATTTAAGACGATTATATAATTATTGATTTAAATATATTATTATTATATATAATTTATATAAATATATGTTTTAAATACATTTTTAATATAGTTTTAAATTATTCGATTATATATAAATAATATATTTATTTAAAGATAAATTATTATATTCTTTATAAATTAATATTATCGTTATATATATAATTCTAAATACTAGTTTTAAAAATCGTTTATAATATTTAAAATTAATTATTATTATTATAATAATTAAACGAATATTTAAATAAACGAAATTTAAATAAAATAATTAATAATAAATAAAGGACTTATAAAACTTAACTTAAAATTAATTTAAAGACTTATAATTTATTATTATTTTATTTTAAATTTATTTTATAATTTAAAAGTTTATTAATTTTTATTAATGATTTTTTTATTTAATAAAAGAATTTAATTTTAGTTTAAATTATATAATAAATAAGTCTTTTTTAAAATTATTTATTAATTTTTTATTATTATTTATTAAATTAAAGAATAATTTAAAGACTTTAAATTAAGGCTTAAATTATAAAATAAAAATATTTTATAAGTTAATATTTTTTATTATTTTAAAAATTTAATTTTTATAATTTAAAATAAGATATAAATAATATTAAACCACTTTATTTTATTTATTCTTAAATAAATTTCTTTTATTAATAAAATAATTTTTAAAATAATTAAGAAAATTTTTATTTTATTAATTATTTAAAAACTTTTTATTAATACTAAAAAATTATAATTTAAATAATAAATTTATAATTAATATTAATATTTAACTTTTAAAGAATTTTTATTTTTAATAAATTTTTAAAGTTTTAAATAAATAAAACTTTAAATATAAAATAATATTAATTAATCGGATTTTATTAACCCGATTAGACTATAATTTTTAATATAGACTTATATAATATCTAGTATTTAAAAAATATAAAAATTATATTTTTAGGTTTATTATAATTTTTAAAAAATATTAAAGACACTAAAATATTATTTTAAGTTATAACTAAAAAATTATAACTTAAGCTTAAAAATCTTTAATACTTAATATATTTTTATCTTAAAACTAAAGTTTTAAGAATTATTTAAATATAACTTAAATATTATAATAAAGAAATAATTATAATATTTAAATATAATTAATATTTTATTTTTTAAAGAAAATAAATTAATTAAATACTTTAATTATATAAAGTAAAAGAATAATGTCGATTTATTTTTAGAAATAAATAATTATATATTTTATATTAATGGATTTAAATTTAAGTTTAATAAAGTCTTATATTATAATATTATAATTATTAGAAATAAAGAAAATAATAAAGAAATTAATACTTATGATTTAGATTTTTTTTTAAGTTAATTAAATATTAGATATACCGACCGACTAGTTAAATTTAATTAAAATAATAAATATACTTTAGGAATACTTAAATCGATTATCTTGAATAATAATAATAATCGTTTTAAAGATAAAACTAATATTAAGGATTTATATAATAATATTATTAATATTTTTAGTATTATTAGTTTAGAATTAATTAATTATTATTTTAATAAAATTATCGATATTAATTATAATTCTTTTAATAATATAAACGAATATATTAATAATATTTAATTATTTTTAATTTATTTAAATAAATTAAATTAATTTATTAATAAATTTATTATAGTTTAAATTATATTAAAAGAATTATCTAGTTAATATAATAATTATATATCTTGTAAATATAAGAAATTAATTAAAAATATTAAAAAAATTAATATATTTAAATTAATTAATAATTTAATATTAAAAAAAGATTAATTTAATTTTAATATTAATTTAAAAATTAATAAGACTTTTTTTAATAATAATTAATTTTATTATAAATATTATAATAAAAAGAAATATATTAAAAAAAATATTTTATTAAATATCCCGAATTAAAGAATAATTATTTTAATTTTAATTTAAATAATAAAATTAAAACCTTTAAAAAATATTATAAAAATATTAAAAAATCTAAAGTTATTTATAAAAAAAATTTTTTTATTAAAGTAATTATAAATACTTTATTAAAAAATAATAATATTAATAACGACTTTAATAATATTAATAAAATTAATATTAATAATATTTCTTTAAAAATAATTAAAGATATTAATATTAAAAACTTTAAAGAAAAATTAAAGTTTATAAATATTTTTAAAAATAAAGTTATTAAAAGAATTAAAGTTTTTAGTTATAATAATAATTTTAAAAATAATAATAATAAAATATTTATATTAAACTTAAAAGTATTTAAGTATTATATATTCTATAAAAATATTTTATTAAATTATAAATTAATTAATAATAAATCGATTATTATAACTAATAAAATTAAATTATTTATTAAAGATATTAAAAATATTTTTATTATAATAAATAATAAAACTTTATTTATTAAAAATATTAATTATATTTTAAATATTAAAATAATTTTAATAAGTTTAAAAAAACTAATAAATAAAGATTAAAATTTTTTATTTAAATAAAATATAATAATATTAAATTATAATAATAATAATTTTATAATTAATATTATATAATATTTAAATATTTATTTTTTAAATAAGATTTTTATAAATTATAAATTATTAAAATTTATAATTTATAATATTATTAATTATAATTTTAATATAATTAATAAAAATCCGATATTAAATTTAAATAATAAAAATAATTTTTTATTAGATTTATATTATTAAAGATTTTTATATATTAATAAAAATTATATTATTAAAAGTATTAAAAACTTAATAAAGATATTAATCCTTAAACTTAATTTAATTTTATATAATTATAATAATTATTATTATATTAAATTTAAAGAAATTATTAGTTAAAAATCTAATAATCTTATTAATATATTTAAATTTATTGATTATAATATTTTAGATTTATTTAAAATTAAAGGATTAAAAAAAGAAAATTATATATTTATTATAATTTATTATATTAATAAATATATATAGATTTATATTATTAAATTTAAATTTAATATTTATAATATTATAATAAATTATTATAATATAATATTAATTTAATTTAATATTAATATTAAAGGAATATAATTAAATAACGCTAAAGAATTTAAATTAATTAAATTAAGCTTTTTTTATAATATTAAAGGATTATTATTAGAGTATAGTATTACTTATATATACGAAAGCGACGGGCATTAAAAATCGTTCATTTGCTAAAGTACGTGCAAGAATACCAAAATCGCCCTGCGCGGAAAGTCGCACTAATTCCTAATATAATATTTAAAACTTTTTATAAGAATTTTATATAATAGAAAAATAATATATTAATCTTTTTTAAAATTTTTATAATTATTAAATAAGGGGAGAAATTACAAGAAATTTATAACCGTATAGTCCTTAAATAACTTAAATCTTTACTTAACGAGTTAAACGGATTTTAATACTTACTGCCTTTATAAGCTTAAAATAATAAAGCGGAATATTTTAATTTATATTTATTAAAATATATTATATTAATTTATTCTTATAAAAATATTCCTTTAAAATTATAATTAATTTTAATTCAAGAAATTATTTATATTAAAAATTATATTTATAATAATATAATTAATATTAATCTTTATAAATTAATAATTAAATAAAAATTTAATTTATTTTATATAAAAATATTAAAGTCTTTATATTATATCTTAATCCTTAAAATAATTAAAAGACGAGAGATAAAAACTTTAATAATAAGTCTAAAAAAATATATTAATAAAATTTAAATTTTTTAATAATTTTATTATTTATATATTAAAAAATAATAAAGTTATTATTATTAAAGATATAATAATTAAAAAGAAATTAAATTATAAAAATAATTATAAACTTAAAAAAAATTATAATATATTTTTAAAAATTAAATTTCTTGATTATAATAATTATATATTAATTTATAATAAAGAATTTATAAATAATAATAATAATAATAATAATATTTATAATAACGATAAATTAAATTTATTTATAATATTAAAATAAACTAAAATATATTAAATAATTAATAAAGAAATAATTAATTAAAATAATAATGATTTAAATAAACTAGACTTTAATTATTAATATATTAAATTTAATAAATTATCTAAATCTAATATAAATATTATATAGTTAAATATTTATAATATAATTTTTTTAGTTTATTTAAATTTATTAAATCAAGAAATAAATATTAATTTTAATTTTAAAAATCATAAAAATTATTAATTTAATGATTTAAATAATTTAAGAGATTTAAGAGATTTTAATAAAATTATTAAAAATAATAATTTTTGATTTATTAATATTTAATTTAAATATTAATAAAAAATTAATTTTTTTAAAAATTTTTTTTTAATTCCGTTAATTTTTATAATTATAAAAATAAAAATCTTAATATTAATAATTCTTTTAAAAATAATTATAATTTCAAAAAAATTAATAAAATTAATAAAGATAATAAATTTATCTTTAAGGATAAAGACGATAAATTAATCTTTAAAAATAAAGATTTTAAAATCAAAATTAAAGATTTAATTAAACTTAAATTATATAAAAAAACTATAAATACTTTAAATAAAAATAAATAAATTAAATTTATAAAATTAAAACTAGATACTTTAAATAATAATAATATCTAGAAATTAGTCTTTAGATTTAAAAATATTAAAGTATTAAAAAGTCGATAAATATATAAAATTAAAAATATCGATATTTTAAATCTTATATTTAAATCAAGATTTATTGTTAAAGACTTTAAATAATTATATAAACTTAATTATATTAAAATCTATATTAGTATTATAAAATAAATAATATAAAAATTAATATTTATATTAATTATATTTAAAATAAATATAATTTTAATTTTTACTTAAAGAAATATTAATATTTTATTATACTTAAAATAATTTAAAAGTTTTATAAATATTAAATATTTTAATTATATATTATTATTAAATAAAATATTATATAAATTAAAATAATTAATTTAAATATTATTTTATACTTTAAAACTTAAGTTTTTAAAATTAAAATTTAAGTCCTTAAATAATAAAGTATACTTATTTATAAATAATAATATTAAAGTTATTATTTATTTATATATCAATAATTTAATTATTTTAATTTTTAATAAAATTATATTTAATAACTTTATTAAATTAATAAGTTAAGACTTTAAAATTAAAAATTTAAGAATTATTAAAGATTATTTAAATATTAATATTAATTTTAATATTAATAAAGAATTTATTAAATTAAGTTAAGTTATTTATATTAATAAAGTATTTAATAAATATAATTTATAAAATATTAAAATAAAGTTTATATTTATAGATTTTTATATTAAATTAAAATTTAATAAAGAATAAATTAATAAAGAATAAATTAAATTATATTAAATACTTATAGATTTTTTATTATATATAATATTTAATATTAGAATAAATATTATATATATAATTATTAAATTAACTCGTTATATATTTAATTCTAATAATATTTACTTTATTGTCGTTAAGTAAATATATAAATATTTAAAGAATATTAAAGACTATAATATAATTTATTATAAAAATAAAAATAATTTTATAAATAGATATTATAATGCCGATTATATAAATAATATTAAAATTATTAAATCGACTAGTAATTATTTAATATTACTTATATACCGGAGATATAATTAATTAAAAGTTTAAATTATAATCGATTATAGCTTAAAGTATTATAGAAATTAAATATATAATTATTAATATTATAGTAAAAGAAATTATTTATATTAAAGTCTTATTAAAAAAATTAAAATATTATAAATAAAATAAATTCTTAATTTATATTAATAATAATAGAGTTTTATTAATAACTAAAAATTTAATTTTTTATAAAAGAATTAAGTATATAATAATAAAATATTATTATATAAAAGATTTAATAATTAAAGATATAATAGACTTTAATTATATATTCTCCAAAAATCAAAAGACGAATAAATTAATAAAATCATTAAATAAATTAAAATTTAATAAATTTTTAATTTATTTTAGATTTAAATTAATTTAGTTTTAAATAATAACGTCTTTATTAAAGGAGTATATTATATTTAAATAATTATATATTATTATTTAAATATTATTAATAAAAATATTATTATATTTAAAGTATAAAAATTTATTATTTAATTATTTAAAAATTATTAATATTTAAATATTAAAAAAATTTATATTTTAATTAATAATTATATTAAATATTTTATTTTAATTATTAGACTTATTTTTATAAATAAATATATTAATTATTAAATTAAAGTTCTTAATTTTTTATTTAAGAGCTTAAGAAATATTTTAATAAATTTTTTAAGTTAAAACTAAATAATTTAATTATTATTAATATAATTTATTATTATATAAAAATTAATTTACTTAATTTACTTAATATTTATAGTTATTAAAAATCGCTAAATTATTATTAGTCCGGTTTAAAGAATCGGAGAATTTAATATTTAAACTAAATTTAAATATTTAAAATAAAGAGTGTTTATTTTAAAATTAAGTTAATTAATTTATAATAATAAGTATTAATTTATAAGGATTTATAATAATTAATAAATATTATATATATATTAATAATTTTAATTTAAAATTAATTATTAATTATAGCGATTAAAATTTATAATTAATAAATATATAAAAGACTAAAATTCTTGTATAAATAAAAAATTAAGCTTTCGATAATTTTTTATTCTTTTAAATCTAAGGACTTTAAAAACTCACTTTTTTTATATTTAATTAATTTGACTTAATTATAATATAATATCTTTATTAATATTCTTAAAATAAAATAAAATTTTTAAATAAAAAATTAAGAACTTTAATTTAATAACTAATGTACTTATTTATAAAAATAAGTCTAATAATTAAAATAAAATATTTAATATAATTATTAATTAAAATATAAGTTTTTTTAATATTTAAGTATTAATAATTTTTAAATAATTAAATAATAAATTCTTATACTTTAAATAAATATAATAATATATAATTATTTAAATGCGATAATAATAAATATAATAATTTATTATATTAAATAAATAAAAGACTTTATAGATTATAAAAATAATATTTATATAATTTATAAATATAATAATTAATAATTAAAGTTTTTCTTTATTATAAGTTTTATAAATTATTAAATTAAAAATAATAATAAAATAATCCGGAAAAATAATAAAGATAATAAATTATATAAAATTATTAATTTAATTCTTTTATATAAAGCTAAAGCTTTAAAAAAAAAATTAAATATTTAAAAAAAAATAATTAATAAATATAAGTTTTAAAGTTTTTAATTAATTTATAAAAATTATATAAAGAAGTTAATTATATTAATATAATTTATAAAATAAAAATAAAAAAATTATATAATAAATTTTATAAGTTTTTTTTAAATCGGTTTTATAATTAATTTTAAAAATATCGAATATTTAATATACGCGAGTCTATTTCTTAATCTTAAAATAATTTAAGTACTTATATTTACTTTAAATAATTATATAAATATAGTTTTATTTTTTTATTTATATTATAACCCGTTTATTATATTAAGTCTTTATCGGAATATATTTTATTTATAAAATAATAAATTAAGTTTTTTACTTAAAGATTAAATTATAAAGCTTAATAAAAAATAAAGAATAATATAGCTCTTATAATTATTATATTATATCCGCGAAATTAATTATAGTTAAAGTCTCTTTTAATCAATAAATAAAATCTTATTAATTTAATTTATTATTCTTTAAAACTAGAATAATCGAGAGTAATATATTATTAAAATTCTTATTTTCTTTAATTAATATTTTTGGATTTAAAAGAATTAAAGATTTTAATAATTTTAATAAAAAAAAATTAATAGTCTTTTATTATTTATAATAAGGTTTAAGTTAAGTAAGTTATCGAAGAGATTAAAATAATAAAAATTATAAAGAAAATATTTTATAATTATAAAATAAATCTAAGCTTAAGTTTAAAGATAAAAAAAAAATAATATAAGTTTAAATAAAGATTATAATTATAATTCCGGATTAAATTAAAAGAAGTTAGAGAAAATATCTTTTAGAAAGACAAGGAATAAGAAACAAGATATTTTATTTAAGTACTTAATAAACGATTATTTAAAGATTAATAATTTAACGAATAATAATTTTAATAAAATTATAAATTAAGCTTATAAAAGAATCATGACTTATATTTTATAAAAAAAATAAACTATAAAGCTAAAGAGATTAAAGAAATCTATAAGCGAGTAATGACTTTTTTAAAAATAAATTTATAAGAAAAATAATATAAATAATAAATTATTAAAAATTCTTAAATAAAAATCTTAATTAAAGAAATTATAAAAAATATTAAAAATATCTTTAATTATAACTTTAATATAATAAAACTAATAATTTAAATTTTATTATATTAAATAATAATTTAATAAAGATTACTTGAATTTAAGAAATATTTTTTTAATAAATTATAAATAAATAAAAAAAAAAATAATAAAGTATTTTTATTTTATATTAATAAATATTTTTTTTTCTTTTTTATTAATTTCTTTATACTTTAATATAAATAACGATATATAAATAATTTATATTTATATATTAAATATAAAATAATTTTAAAATATTTTTATTAATATAAATTAAATAAATTTAAATATACTTTATTGATATTTATTTAAGAATTATAAATTAAACAAGAGTTAATAAAAAACCTTTATAAATAATATTTATAAAAAAATTAATTAAATTATTTAAAATAATTTATTATTAATTTAAAGTTAAATATTTATTATATAAATAATATAATAATTTTTATAAATATTAATAGTCTTTAATTTTATTATATATATTATAAAATAATAAATAAAGAATTAAAAGATTTATAATCTTGAATATAAAATAAAAAAACTTAAAGTTTAAAAAAAATTTAATAATTTAAATTAAGATTTAAAAAAAAGTTTAATAAAAAATATATATATATATATATAAAAATTATTTTAAACTTAAAAAAAATTATTTATAATTATTTATTATTATTATTAGACAAGAAACTAAAAAATAAATATAATTAAATAAAAATTTTTAAAATTTTTTTTTTTTTAAAAAAAATAAAAAAATCTTAAAAAAGAAAATATTTAAATAAATTATATAATAAGGATTATAAATAAAATAATATTATAAATAATTAATAATATATTTTAAAAAATAAATAAGACTTAATTAATTATAAATTATATTTTTAAATAAAAATAATAAAATTAAGTCTTAATAAAAATCCAAATATTATAATTTATTAAAAAATAAAAAAATATATTAATTATCTTAAATTATAAAAAAAAAAAGTTTTTTTTATATATATTATATATATAAAGCAAGTGACTAATACCACGTGACGCAGTCACGTGACACGACACAGCTCGTATTTTAATATTAAATAATAATATATAATTAAATATTTAAATATAATAATAATTTATTATTATATTTAAACTTTTTTTAAAAAATAATTATAAATAAATTATATTAAACTTTAATTTTTAATTATAATATATAGTTTATAATAAAAAATTTTAATATTTATAATAAATAATTAAATAATTATTATTAGAAATAATAATTTATTTATAAATATTTAGATTTTTAAATAAAATAAATAAAATAAATAAGATTTTAAAAATATTATATTAAAATAAAATAAAAATATTAAATATTTTATAATTATATATTAAAAAAGTCTTAAAATAATAAAATTTAATTATTTTAATAATTAAATCTTTAAAAGACTTTAAGTTTATAATTTTAATTTTTAATTTTATAAAGTTTAATAAATTTAAAATTAAAATAATTAAAAAGAATAAAATTTTTAAATAAAAATAATAATAATATATTAATAATTATTTTTATTTTAATAAAATTTTATATAAATATTTTATTATTATAATATAATAAAAAAAAAATTTAATTTATATAATATATTAATTTAAAAAAATAAATATTAATAAATTATTATTTTTTTAATTTTATACTTTAATATTAAAATCTTAGATTTTAGAATAATAATATTATTATAATTACGATATTTAAAACTTTTAATTCCGTTATAATTTAATTATAGAATATATTTTATAATATAAGATACGGAGCTTAACTTATAATTTTAACTAAGTTTTAATTTCGATAATTTTTATAATTCCGGAGATTTTAATAATTAATTTAGCGAGATATTTATATTATTTATATATCTTCTTTAAAAATCAAGAATTAATCAAGAATTAAACTTTATTTATTATTTATAATTTATTTTATAAAATATTAAAAATATAAAAAATAAATAATAAATAATATTTAAATAATATTTTATATTTTAGTTATTATATTATTAAAATTTTTATTATAAAATTTATTAATATCTCGTCTTAGTTATAAAAACTTTTTATAAAAATTAAATTAATTAATTTATTAATATTAAATTATTATTAATATTATTTATATTAATTATATATAATTTTTTATTAAATATTAAAAATAAGTCTAATAATATAAATATTTTATAAGACTTAACGAGTGATAAATCTAAGTAAGAATTTTTATTTTTAGTCTCTTAAATTAATTAATAATAAATAAATAAATATCGTTTAAAGGATTTTAATAAACTATATTTATAAATATATATTTTCTTAACTTAAATTATATCTTCTTTATATTATATATAGTCTTCGCGAGAGACTATAATTTAATATTTTATAATTTTAAATCTAAAATAATTAATTATAATTTTAATAAATCTTTAATAAATCCTTATAAATTTTATTAAAACTAATATAATTTATTCTTAATTATATAAGAAATTATAATATTTTTATATATAAAATAATAATAAAAATTTATTACTTTAAATAATATTATAAAAATTATATAAATTATATAATCTTAAATATTCTCTTTAATATAAAAAATAATATAACTTAATTAAATTAAATATTTAAAAGCTTAAAAAAACTATAATTAATAACTAAAAACTTTAATTATTTAATAATTTATTTTTTATATTTTAATTATTAAAAATCATTAAATAAAAAAAAATATTATTCTTTATAATATATAATATTATAAGATTTCTAAAAGACTTTATATTTAAAACAAGAAAGACGATAATTTTTAAGCTTTAATTAAATAACTTAAATTATACTTTAAGACTTAAAAATTATACTTTAAACTTTAAAATCAAGATTAAGTTATTTAATTATTAAGATTTAAATTTAATAAAGTTATAAATTTAAGATTTTTTTTATCTTAAAATAATTAAATATAAATCTTAATATTTAATATATATATTAATATAGTTAAAAGATCTTAATATTAAAATTTTATTATTTTTTATAAAAATAATATTTATATTTAATTTTTAATATTATTTTATTATTACTTTAATAAATATTTAAGATTAAGTAATAAAATTAAAAAAATATTTAAAATAAATAATTATTTTTTTCGTTTATTTAAAAATTATTAAAGTAATATTAAAAGAATATATATTTTTATTTTAATCCTTAAAAAATAATTTATAAAACGAGATATTTATTAAGATTTAAAAGTTTTAGTTTTTAAGTTTTTTTATTAATAAAAATATTTATTCTTATTATTTTCTTTTAAAAAAGTATAAAATTAAAGAAAAAAATAATATTATATATATATTTATTAAAGTAAAGTATTAGTCTATTATATATAAATATAAATTAATAAGAATATAATACTTTAAAGCTTAAAATAAAATAATTTATATTATAAACTTATAATTTTATAAAAATATTTTTAATAATATTAATATTATAATAATCTTAAAATATTTATAAATAATAAATCACGGAATAAATTTTATTGGATTATAAGAATTTTTATAAAAAAGTCTTAAATCTTATAAGATTTCTTATAAGAAAAATAATATTTATAAATTAATTATAAAAATTCTTATAAAAAAGTCTTAAATATTATAAGATTTCTTGCAAGAAAGATTAATTTATTAGTTTATTATAAGTTATATTATAAATTAAATTTATTAATATTTAAACTAATTATAAAATATAAATTATTATTTATTATTTAATAAAAAAAAATAAAAAAATAAGATTATAAGTCTTATAAAATAAAAATTAAAATTAAAAAATAAAAAAATTAAATATAATAATTAATAATTATTAAATCTTATAATTCTTAAATTAATTATTAAGTTATTAATTTAGTTAATTAATAAAGAATAATCTTAATTATAAAATTATAAAAAACTTAATTAAAAAATTTATTAAAATTTTATTTAATATTTAATTATATATAATAAAAGATTAATTATATAATATTAGATATCTAAAAAATAATTAATAAATCTTATATATTTAAGTTTAATAAAATTAAAATTAAATTAATTATATTTTTATTTATTATAATTATAAGTTAAAAATAAAATAATATTTATATAATATTAAATATAGACTTAAGAAAATAAAATATTATAAAATAAAAAAATCTAATAAAAAATTTAATTTAAAATTTATAATATAATTAATTAAATAAATCTAGTAATTAAATAAATAAAAAATTAAGATTATTAAATAATCTTTAAATTTAAAAAAATACTTATAAACTAAATTAAAGTAAAAAATATAAACCTCGGCTAATAATAATAAAATATTAAAAAAAAACATTAAATTTATTAAAATCCCAAAAAAATCTATAATATAATTAATTAAATAAATCCAGTAATTAAAGAAATAAAAAATTAAAATCATTAAATAATCTTTAAGTTAAAGACTTTAATTAAAAAAATATTTATAATTAATTAAATCCCGGTTATACTTTATTAAAATAAAGATAATAAATCTTGATTATACTAGAATATAAAAAAAATATTAAATTTATTAAAACTTAAAAAAAATTTATAATATAATTAATTAAATAAATTTAATAATTAAATAAATAAAAGATTAAAATAATTTCTATATTTAAAAAATATTTATAATTAATTAGATTTTTATAATCTTGACTAATAATAATAAAATATTAAAAAATATTAAATTTATTAAAATTTAAAAAAAAATTATTAAAGAATTATTAAATAATAATATATTAAATAATAAAGATTAATTTCTTGATTTAAATTAATTATTTTTTATTAAATTTAAAAATATTCTTTTTTTTATACTTAAAAAAATATATTTTAAAGAAGAATAAAATAAATTAATAATTATTTTTTAGATTTTAATAATTAATTAATAATTAATTAATAATTTAAAGATATTTTAAGTATACTTAATTAAAATATAATTTATAATTATAGAATTTAAATATTAATTTATATTAATTAAAGATACTTCTTTATTATTCTTAATAAAACTTTTTAATTAATTCCGTATTAATTTTTACTTAAATTTAAATAAAAAAGACTTAAATAAAATTAAATATTTCTCGTAAATATTTTATAAAAGATTAAATATTTTAGAATTTATTTATCTTATATTATTATTTAATAAAATCTATATAATTTATTATAGATTTTTATATTTTGAAATTTTTTTTTTAATATTAGAATAATTTATATTATAAATAATTTTTTTATAAAATCTAAATATAATTAATTAATAATTCTATAAACATTAAATTAATAATTTATTAATAATTAAATAAAAAATTATATAAAGATTTTTAAAAAAAATTAATTTTAAATATTATAATAATATTAAGACTTTTAACAAGATTATATAATAATATTATTCTTATTCCAGAAATTATTTATTAATAAAAAAAAATTTATAATAAATTAAATTTTTATAAAAAATTATTTATTAATTAAAAAAAAATCCAAAAAATTAATTTATATATATTATTAATTAAATATATTAAAATTTTAAAAAGGGATCTAAAAAGAATTTATTATTTAAATATTTATATTATTTATTTATTTAATTTAAAATTTAAAAATCTTAATATTATAACTTTATAAAAATAATATAAAAAATATAATAATTTAAATATTTTTTATAAAATATAAAGTTTTTAGAATTTTTTAAAGTCTTTAAAAAATTATTAAAATTTTAATGGAATTAATCTAAGTAATTAATTAATAAATTTCTTTTATTAATATTATATAAATATTTTAATAAAGTAAATTTTGTTTAAAAAATCTAATATTTTTTAAAAAAAACTTAATTATAAAAAAATATAATAATATATTAATATTTATTTTTATTAATTAATATATTATTCTTTCGTTTAATAAAATATTATTAAGTACTAGTGATTATTAATAAGTGAATGAATTATTTATAAATTAATAATCAAGATATAAATATTCTCGCTAAGCGAGACCCCTTTACTAGCGCTTAGTAATATTTTACCGGATAAAGAAATATATATTAAAAAGTTTATATTTCTTTATAATTTTATTATAATAAAGATTTATATAAATATTTAGTCACTTAATATTATTAAAATATTAAATTTATTATTTTTTTATATTTTTTAATTTTTTTTATAACTTATATTTTAAACTTATTAGATTTCTTAAAAATAAATCTTATAATAAAAATAATAAGTCTAAACTTTAAAGAATTAAATAATTTATTTATTAAAAAAATATTATTATTTTTTTAATAAATTTTTTTAATATATATAATTATATATTTATATAATTATTAATATTTATATTTAGTCTTAAAGATTATATTATTTAGTTTATTTTAATTCTTTTTATTAATTTTAATCTTTATTAATATATTATTATTTTTAATTATTTTAATATAATAATTAATAATAAACTTTAATAAATAATTAAATTAAGATTAAGTAATAAATAAAAATTTTAATTTAATATAATTTTTTTATAATTATTTTTATAATAAGATTAAGATAATAATTAATTATTTAATATATTCGAATAATAAATATAAGTTTAAATAATAAAAAATAAAAATAAATTATTATTAATTAAGAGAAAAAAAAATTATTATAAAATCATATAATATTCTTAAAATATTTTTATTATAAAAAAAATTTCGACAAGAAATTAATATATAAATAAAAATAAACTTTAATATTTTAAGTAAATTAAATTAATAAAATAAGTATTAATAATATTTAAGACTAATATAATAATTAATAAAATTAATATAATATTTAGATTTTATTTATTATTATATTTTTCTTTTTTTGAGTTTTTTTTATTAAATAAAATATTTATAAAAACTTTTATTTTTTTAATAAAGAAATAATATTAATTATTTTTATATATATTATAGTTTAGATTATTTTTATTAATATTTCCAATAAAGTAAAAATAATAATTTATATTAAACTTAATATCTTTAATATTAAAATTAATTAATTATTAAATTATATTCTTAATAAAATAAAAATAAAAAATAAATATAAAAATCTTTTTGTTATTAATAATAATCTTAATATTTTTATTTAAAGACTTAAGTAAAGTTAAAGCTTTAATAATTTTATTAAAATTAAATTTATAAGAATTAAAGATAATAAAAAAAATATTAATTTAATAAAATTATTTTTTAATATTAAAGTTAA
>Ga0302221_10000515_pt1 | contig 28386 bp, 5 predicted proteins | sample II_Palsa_E2_1_FD_193517 | JGI IMG/M metagenome (GOLD analysis project Ga0302221, IMG submission 193517) | Peat permafrost microbial communities from Stordalen Mire near Abisko, Sweden - II_Palsa_E2_1 | ecosystem: Environmental > Terrestrial > Soil > Palsa > Peat permafrost | place: Sweden... | reverse complement strand
TTATACTTTAAATATAATAACATCTTTATTAGTAGTATTTAAATAATAATATATAATTATTTAAATGCGACACGCTCCCTTAATAAAGACGTTATTATTTAGAACTAAATTGATTTAAATCCTAAATAAATTAAAAAATCATTAAATTTCGATTTATTTAATGGTTTTGTTAATCCCTCCGCCTTTTGATTTTCGGAGGATATATAATTAAGGTCTATTATACCCTTAATTATTAAATCTCTTATATAGTGGTATTTTACCGCTATATACTTAGTCCTTTCGTGAAAAATTGAATTTTTAGCTAATAATAAGGCTCTATTATTATCAGTATAAATTGGGAACTTATTTTGTTTATAATATCCTAATTCCTCTAATAAGGCTTTAATATAAATAGCCTCTTTTATTATAGTATTAATAGCTATATATTTAGCTTCTGTAGTACTTTAAGCTATAATCGACTGTAATTTAGACTTCCAGCTAATTATATCTCCGGCGTATAATATTAAATAATCACTAGTCGATTTAGTAGTTTTAATATCGCCTGCGTAGTCGGCATTATAATATCCACTTATAAAGTAATTTTTATTTTTATAATAAGTTATGCCATAGTCTTTAGTGCCCTTTAAATATTTATATATTCTTTTAACGGCAGTAAAGTAAGTATTATTAGGATTAGACGCGTAGCGAGCTAATTTAATAACTATGTATATAATATCTATCCTAGTATTAAGTATTATATATAATAAAGAACCTATAAGTATTTAATATAACTTAATTTATTCTTTATTAGTTTATTCTTTATTAGATTTTAATTTAATATAAGAATTCATAGGTATAGACTTTATTTTAGTATCTTGTAAATTATATTTATTAAGTACTTTATTAATATAGATAGCTTGACTTAATTTAATAAATCCTTTATTAATATTAAAATTAATATTAATATCTAGATAGTCTCTAATAACTCCTAAATTCTTAATTTTAAAGTCTTGACTTATTGATTTAATAAAGTTATTAAATATAATTTTATTAGGAGCTAAAATAACTAAATTGTCGATATATAAATAAATAATAACTTTAGTATTATTATTTATAAATAAGTATGCTTCGCTATTTAAGGACTTAAATCCTAATTTTAAGAGCTTAGATTTTAAAGTATAAAACTATATTCGAGCTAATTATTTTAATTTATATAATACTTTATTTAATAATAATATATAATCAGGATAATTAATATTTATAAAATCTTTAGATTATTTTAAGTATAATAAAGTATCGATATTTCCTTGAGTAAAAGCTAAAATTATATCCGCTTTAAATATAATTAAGTTATTAAGTATAGTTAATATAAATATTAATTTCCAAGTTATTTGTTTTATAACGCTAGCGTAGATTTTAATATAATTAAGTCCATATAATTATTCGAAGTCTTTAGCGACGAATCTTGATTTAAATATAGGACTTAAAGTATTGATATCCTTAATTTTATATATCTATTGACTTTTTAATACTTTAATATTTTTAGGTCTAGGAACTAATTTCTAGATATTATTATTATTTAAAGTATCTAGCTCTAATTTTATAGATTTAATTTATTCCTTTTTATTTAAGATATTTATAGCTTCTTTATAAGATTTAGGTTTGATTAAATCCTTAATTTTAATTTTAAAGTCTTTATCCTTAAAGATTGATTTATCGTCTTTATTGATTTTATTGATTTTTTTAAAGTTATAATTATTTTTAAAAGAATTATTAATACTAGGATTTTTATTTTTATAATTATAAAAATTAATGTGACTAGTATTTATATTCTTTTTAAAAATTAATTTTTTATTAATATTTAAATTAAATATTAATAAATTATCGAAATCATTATTTTTAATAATTTTACTAAAATTTCTTAAATTTCTTAAATCGTTTAAATCATTAAAATAATGATTTTCATGATTTTTAAAATTAAAATCAATATTTACTTCCTGATTTAATGAATTTAAATAAATTAAAAAAATAATATTATAAATATTCGACTATATAATATTTATATTAGGTCCAGGTAATTTACTAGACCTAGTATATCGATAATTAGGGTCTAATTTATCTAAATCATTATTATTTTAACTAATTATTTCCTTATTGGCTATTCGATATATTTTAGCTTATTTTGGTATTATAGATAAATTTAGTTTATCGTTACTATAAATATTATTATTATTATTATTTATAGATTCTTTATTATAAATTAATATATAATCGTTATAATCAGGGGATTTAATTTCTAAAAATATATTATAGTCCTCTTTAAGCTTATAATTATTTTTATAATTTAATTCCTCTTTAATTACTATATCTCTAGTAATAATAACTTTATTGTCTTCTGGTATATAAATAATAAAATTATTAAAGGACTTAAATCCTACTAATATATTCTTTTTAGATTTATTACTAAAGTTTTTATCTCCCCTAGTTATTTTAGGGATTAAGATATAATATAAAGATCCTAATATCCTTATATAGAATAAATCAGGTTTTTATTTAGTTATTAATTTATAAGGACTAGTATTAATCATATTATTATAAGTACGATTTTTAATATAAGCGATTTCTTGAATTAAAATCGACCATAATTTTAACGGGATATTTTTATAAGAATAAATTAATATAATACGTTCTAATAAATATAAATTAAGACGTTCCGCTTTATTATTTTAAGCTTGCGTATAAGTAACGCTATACTCTAATAGTAATCCTTTAATATTATAAAAGGAGCTTAGTTTAATTAATTTAAATTCTTTAGCGTTATCTAGTCGCGCTCCCTTAATATTAACGTTAAATTAAGTTAATATTATATTATAATAATTTATTATAATATTATAAATATTGGATTTAAATTTAATAATATAAATCCATATATATTTACTAGCGCGATAGATTATAATAAATATATAATTTTCTTCTTTTAGTCCTTTAATTTTAAATAAACCTAAAATATCGCAGTCGATAAATTCAAGTATATTAACGGGATTATTAGATTTTTGGCTAATAATCTCTTTAAATTTAGTATAATAGTAATTATCGTAATTATATAAAATTAAATCAGGTTTAGGGATTAATATCCCTATTAAGTTTTTAGTACTTTTAATAATATAGTCCTTATTAATGTATAAAAATCTCCGGTAATATAAATCTAATAAAGAATTATCTTTATTATTTAAATTTAATACCGGATTTTTATTAATTATATTAAAACTATAATTAACGGTATTATAAACTATAGATTCTAATATCTTATAATTTATAAAGATCTTATTTAAAAAATAAATATTTAAATATCATATAATATTAGTTATAAAATTATTATTATTATAACTTAATATCGCTATATCTTATTTAAATAAGATTTCCCAATCTTTATTTATTAATTCTTTTAAGCTTATTAAGATTATTTTAATATTTAGAATATAATTAACATTTTTAATAAATAAGATCTTATTATTTATTATAACGGGAATATTTTCAATATCTTTAATAAATAATTTAATCCCATTAACTATAATAACCGATTTATTATTAATTAGTTTATAGTCTAATAAAATATCTTTATAGGGTATATAATACTTAGATACTCCTGAGTCTAATATAAATACTTTATTATTATTATTTTTAAAATCATTATTATAACTAAGAGCTTTAGCTCTTTTAATAATTTTATTTTTAAGAATATCCATAAACTTTAATTTTTTTTTAAAGTTTTTAATACTAATATCCTTAATTATTTTTAAAGAAATATTATTAATATCGACTTTATTAATATTATTAAAGTTATTATTAATATTATTATTTTTTAGTAAAGTATTTATAATTACTTTAATAGATTACTTCTTTTTATAAATAACTTTAGATTTTTTAGTATTTTTATAATACTTTTTAAAGGTTTTAGTCTTATTATTTAAATTAGAATTAAAATAATTATTCTTTAATTCGGGATATTTAATAAAATACTTATTCTTAATATGCCCCTTTTTATTATAGTATTTATAATAAGATTAATTATTATTAAAGGAGATCTTATTAGCTTCTAAATTAATATTAGAATTAAATTAATCTTCCTCTGATATTAAATCACTAACTAACTTAAGTATATTAATTTTCTTAATATCTTTAGTTAATTTCTTATATTTACAAGATATATAATTATTATATTAACTAGATAATCCTTTTAATATAATCTAAATTATAATAGATTTATTAATAGATTGACCTAATTTATTTAAATAAATTAAGAATAATTAAATATTATTAATATATTTATTTATATTATTAAAAGAGTTATAATTAATATCAATAATTTTATTAAAATAACGATTAATTAATTCTAAGCTAGTAGCACTAAAAGTACTAATAATATTGTCGTATAAGTCCTTAGTACTAGTTTTATCCTTAAAACAATCGTTATTATCGTTCGAGATAATCGATTTAAATATTCCTAAAGCATACTTATTATTTTGATTAAATTCGACTAGTCGGTCGATATACCTAGTACCTAATTCTCTTGAAAAAGGGTCTAAATCATAGGCGCTAGTCTCTTTACTACTTTCTTTATCTCTAGTAATTATAATATTATAATATAAGGCCTTATTAGACTTAGATTCGGATCCATCAATATAAGATATATAGTTATTTATTTCTAAAAATAAATCGGCATTATTCTTCCACTCTATATAATTAAAGTATTTAATTAGTTTATCCCCTTTAAAAGATAAAAAACTAGTCATATTTAAATATTATAACTACTCCCTTATTATAATATTTAAGTTATATTTAAATAATTCTTAAAACTTTAGTTTTAAAATAAAGATATATTAAATATTAAAGATTTTTAAGCTTAAGCTATAATCTTTTAGTTATGACTTAAAACAATATTTTAATGTCTTTAATATTTTTTAAGGACCATAATAAATCTAAAAATATATTTTTTATATTTTTTAAATATTAGATATTATATAGGTCTATATTAAAAATTATAGTCTAATCGGGTTAATGGGACCCGATTAATCAATATTGTTTTATATTTAAAGTTTTATTTATTTAAAACTTTAAAAATTTGCTAAAAGTAAAAATTCTTTAAGAATTAAATACTAATATTAGTTATAAATTTATTATTTAAATTATAATTTTTTAGTATTAATAGGAAGTTTTTAGATAATTAATAAAATAAAAATTTCCTTAATTATTTTAAAAGTCTTATTATTGGTAAAAGGAATTTATTTAAGAATAAATAAGATAAAGTGGTCTAATATTACTTATATCTTATTTTAAGTTATAAAAGTTAGGCTTTTAAGATAATAAAAAATATTAACTTATAAAATATTTTTATTTTATGATTTAAGCCTTAATTTAAGGTCTTTAAATCGTCCTTTAACTTAATAGATAATAATAAAAAACTAATAAATAACTTTAAGGAAGACTTATTTATTGTATAATTTAAGCTAAAATTAGACTCTTTTACTAAGTAAAAGAGTCGCTAGCAAAAATTAATAAGCTTTTAATTTATGGAATAAATTTAAAATAAGGTAATAATAAATTATAAGTCTTTAGATTAATTTTAAGTTAAGTTTTATAAGTCCTTTATTTATTATTAATTATTTCGTTTAAATTTTATTTATTTAAATATTCTTTTAATTATTATAATAATAATAACTAGTTTTAAATATTATAAGTAATTTTTAAAACTAGTATTCGGAATTATATATATAACGATAATACCGACTTATAAAAAATATAATAATTTATTCTTAAATAAATATATTACTTATATATAGCCAAATAATTTAGGATTATACTAGAGATATATTTAAAATATATATCCGTATAAATTATATATAATAATAATATATTTAGACCAATAGCTATATAGCCGCCCTAAATAATTAAAATATATCGAAATATAGCCAAATATAATCTAATATAAATTATTATAAATAATATAATATCTGAGGTCAAAAGTTAGGGCTGGAATTCTTTATATAAGAGATTACTTATAATAAATTAAACTTAATAAATTAAGTTCGATATTATTATAATAATTAATTTATATATTATTTATTATAGATAATATAATCATTTATTTTTATAGATATATAATTAAGAGATTATAACTTATATACTCGTTATAACTTTGTCTTAGGGACTTGGGCACGGGCCTATAATAATCTATATTTATTAATTAATAAATTAAAGATAGGAGTACTCTTACTTTATTATAATAATAAATAAGAGGAAGTATCCGATAAATAATATTTTTTATTGAACTAAGAATATTGTTACTATATTATATTTTAAGAATATCGATAAAGATATTATATTATAACTAAGTTAAATTAATTAAATATAAAAGAAGTGAGTTTTTAAAGTCCTTGGATTTAAAAGAATAAGAAATTATCGAAAGCTTGATTTTTTATCTACGCAGGAATTCTAGTCCCTTATATATTTACTAGTTATGGATTTAAATCGCTATAACCGATAATTAATTTTAAATCAAAATTACTAGTATGCACGTAACGCTTATTAATTATTATAAATCCTTATAAATTAATACTTATTATTATAAATTAGTTAACTTAATTTTAAAATAAATATTCCTTATTTTAAATACTTAAATTTAGCCTAAATACTAAATTTTCCGATTCTTTAAATCGGACTAATAATAATTTAGTGATTTTTAATAACCGCAAATATTAAGTAAATTAAGTAAATTAATTTTTATATAATAATAGATTATATTAACTATTATTAATTTTAATTTTGTCTTAATTATATTAATAATAATTAAATTATTTAGTTTTAATTTAAAAAATCTATTAAAATATCTCTTAAGCTTTTAAATAAAAAGTTAAGAACTTTAATTTAATAATTAATATACTTATTTATAAAAGTAGATCTAGTAATTAAAATAAGATATTTAGTATAATTATTAATTAAAATATAAGTTTTTTAATATTTAAGTATTAATGATTCTTAAATAATTAAATAATAAATTCTTATACTTTAAATATAATAATATCTTTATTAGTAGTATTTAAATAATAATATATAATTATTTAAATATAACATGCTCCCTTAATAAAGACGTTATTATTTAGAACTAAATTGATTTAAATCCTAAATAAATTAAAAAATTATTAAATTTCGATTTATTTAATGGTTTTGTTAATCCCTCCGCCTTTTAATTTTCGGAGGATATATAATTAAGGTCTATTATACCCTTAATTATTAAATCTCTTATATAGTGGTATTTTATCGCTATATACTTAGTCCTTTCATAAAAAATTAGATTTTTAACTAATAATAAGACTCCATTATTATTAGTATAAATTAGGAACTTATTTTACTTATAATATCCTAATTCCTCTAATAAGACTTTAATATAAATAACCTCTTTTACTATAATATTAATAATTATATATTTAGCTTCTATAGTACTTTAAACTATAATCGACTATAATTTAGACTTCTAGCTAATTATACCTCCGGCGTATAATATTAAATAATTACTAGTCGATTTAGTAATTTTAATATCGCCTGCGTAGTCGGCATTATAATATCCACTTATAAAATAATTCTTATTTTTATAATAAATTATGCCGTAGTCTTTAGTGTCCTTTAAATATTTATATATTCTTTTAACGACAGTAAAGTAAATATTATTAGGATTAGACGTATAATAAGTTAATTTAATAACTATATATATAATATTTATTCTAGTATTAAGTATTATATATAATAAAGAATCTATAAGTATTTAATATAATTTAATTTATTCTTTATTAATTTATTCCTTATTAGATTCTAATTTAATATAAGAATTTATAGGTATAGACTTTATTTTAGTATCTTGTAAATTATATTTATTAAGTACTTTATTAATATAGATAGCTTGACTTAATTTAATAAATCCTTTATTAATATTAAAATTAATATTAATATCTAGATAGTCTCTAATAACTCCTAAATTCTTAATTTTAAAGTCTTGACTTATTGATTTAATAAAGTTATTAAATATAATTTTATTAGGAGCTAAAATAACTAAATTGTCGATATATAAATAAATAATAACTTTAGTATTATTATTTATAAATAAGTATGCTTCGCTATTTAAGGACTTAAATCCTAATTTTAAGAGCTTAGATTTTAAAGTATAAAACTATATTCGAGCTAATTATTTTAATTTATATAATACTTTATTTAATAATAATATATAATCAGGATAATTAATATTTATAAAATCTTTAGATTATTTTAAGTATAATAAAGTATCGATATTTCCTTGAGTAAAAGCTAAAATTATATCCGCTTTAAATATAATTAAGTTATTAAGTATAGTTAATATAAATATTAATTTCCAAGTTATTTGTTTTATAACGCTAGCGTAGATTTTAATATAATTAAGTCCATATAATTATTCGAAGTCTTTAGCGACGAATCTTGATTTAAATATAGGACTTAAAGTATTGATATCCTTAATTTTATATATCTATTGACTTTTTAATACTTTAATATTTTTAGGTCTAGGAACTAATTTCTAGATATTATTATTATTTAAAGTATCTAGCTCTAATTTTATAGATTTAATTTATTCCTTTTTATTTAAGATATTTATAGCTTCTTTATAAGATTTAGGTTTGATTAAATCCTTAATTTTAATTTTAAAGTCTTTATCCTTAAAGATTGATTTATCGTCTTTATTGATTTTATTGATTTTTTTAAAGTTATAATTATTTTTAAAAGAATTATTAATACTAGGATTTTTATTTTTATAATTATAAAAATTAATGTGACTAGTATTTATATTCTTTTTAAAAATTAATTTTTTATTAATATTTAAATTAAATATTAATAAATTATCGAAATCATTATTTTTAATAATTTTACTAAAATTTCTTAAATTTCTTAAATCGTTTAAATCATTAAAATAATGATTTTCATGATTTTTAAAATTAAAATCAATATTTACTTCCTGATTTAATGAATTTAAATAAATTAAAAAAATAATATTATAAATATTCGACTATATAATATTTATATTAGGTCCAGGTAATTTACTAGACCTAGTATATCGATAATTAGGGTCTAATTTATCTAAATCATTATTATTTTAACTAATTATTTCCTTATTGGCTATTCGATATATTTTAGCTTATTTTGGTATTATAGATAAATTTAGTTTATCGTTACTATAAATATTATTATTATTATTATTTATAGATTCTTTATTATAAATTAATATATAATCGTTATAATCAGGGGATTTAATTTCTAAAAATATATTATAGTCCTCTTTAAGCTTATAATTATTTTTATAATTTAATTCCTCTTTAATTACTATATCTCTAGTAATAATAACTTTATTGTCTTCTGGTATATAAATAATAAAATTATTAAAGGACTTAAATCCTACTAATATATTCTTTTTAGATTTATTACTAAAGTTTTTATCTCCCCTAGTTATTTTAGGGATTAAGATATAATATAAAGATCCTAATATCCTTATATAGAATAAATCAGGTTTTTATTTAGTTATTAATTTATAAGGACTAGTATTAATCATATTATTATAAGTACGATTTTTAATATAAGCGATTTCTTGAATTAAAATCGACCATAATTTTAACGGGATATTTTTATAAGAATAAATTAATATAATACGTTCTAATAAATATAAATTAAGACGTTCCGCTTTATTATTTTAAGCTTGCGTATAAGTAACGCTATACTCTAATAGTAATCCTTTAATATTATAAAAGGAGCTTAGTTTAATTAATTTAAATTCTTTAGCGTTATCTAGTCGCGCTCCCTTAATATTAACGTTAAATTAAGTTAATATTATATTATAATAATTTATTATAATATTATAAATATTGGATTTAAATTTAATAATATAAATCCATATATATTTACTAGCGCGATAGATTATAATAAATATATAATTTTCTTCTTTTAGTCCTTTAATTTTAAATAAACCTAAAATATCGCAGTCGATAAATTCAAGTATATTAACGGGATTATTAGATTTTTGGCTAATAATCTCTTTAAATTTAGTATAATAGTAATTATCGTAATTATATAAAATTAAATCAGGTTTAGGGATTAATATCCCTATTAAGTTTTTAGTACTTTTAATAATATAGTCCTTATTAATGTATAAAAATCTCCGGTAATATAAATCTAATAAAGAATTATCTTTATTATTTAAATTTAATACCGGATTTTTATTAATTATATTAAAACTATAATTAACGGTATTATAAACTATAGATTCTAATATCTTATAATTTATAAAGATCTTATTTAAAAAATAAATATTTAAATATCATATAATATTAGTTATAAAATTATTATTATTATAACTTAATATCGCTATATCTTATTTAAATAAGATTTCCCAATCTTTATTTATTAATTCTTTTAAGCTTATTAAGATTATTTTAATATTTAGAATATAATTAACATTTTTAATAAATAAGATCTTATTATTTATTATAACGGGAATATTTTCAATATCTTTAATAAATAATTTAATCCCATTAACTATAATAACCGATTTATTATTAATTAGTTTATAGTCTAATAAAATATCTTTATAGGGTATATAATACTTAGATACTCCTGAGTCTAATATAAATACTTTATTATTATTATTTTTAAAATCATTATTATAACTAAGAGCTTTAGCTCTTTTAATAATTTTATTTTTAAGAATATCCATAAACTTTAATTTTTTTTTAAAGTTTTTAATACTAATATCCTTAATTATTTTTAAAGAAATATTATTAATATCGACTTTATTAATATTATTAAAGTTATTATTAATATTATTATTTTTTAGTAAAGTATTTATAATTACTTTAATAGATTACTTCTTTTTATAAATAACTTTAGATTTTTTAGTATTTTTATAATACTTTTTAAAGGTTTTAGTCTTATTATTTAAATTAGAATTAAAATAATTATTCTTTAATTCGGGATATTTAATAAAATACTTATTCTTAATATGCCCCTTTTTATTATAGTATTTATAATAAGATTAATTATTATTAAAGGAGATCTTATTAGCTTCTAAATTAATATTAGAATTAAATTAATCTTCCTCTGATATTAAATCACTAACTAACTTAAGTATATTAATTTTCTTAATATCTTTAGTTAATTTCTTATATTTACAAGATATATAATTATTATATTAACTAGATAATCCTTTTAATATAATCTAAATTATAATAGATTTATTAATAGATTGACCTAATTTATTTAAATAAATTAAGAATAATTAAATATTATTAATATATTTATTTATATTATTAAAAGAGTTATAATTAATATCAATAATTTTATTAAAATAACGATTAATTAATTCTAAGCTAGTAGCACTAAAAGTACTAATAATATTGTCGTATAAGTCCTTAGTACTAGTTTTATCCTTAAAACAATCGTTATTATCGTTCGAGATAATCGATTTAAATATTCCTAAAGCATACTTATTATTTTGATTAAATTCGACTAGTCGGTCGATATACCTAGTACCTAATTCTCTTGAAAAAGGGTCTAAATCATAGGCGCTAGTCTCTTTACTACTTTCTTTATCTCTAGTAATTATAATATTATAATATAAGGCCTTATTAGACTTAGATTCGGATCCATCAATATAAGATATATAGTTATTTATTTCTAAAAATAAATCGGCATTATTCTTCCACTCTATATAATTAAAGTATTTAATTAGTTTATCCCCTTTAAAAGATAAAAAACTAGTCATATTTAAATATTATAACTACTCCCTTATTATAATATTTAAGTTATATTTAAATAATTCTTAAAACTTTAGTTTTAAAATAAAGATATATTAAATATTAAAGATTTTTAAGCTTAAGCTATAATCTTTTAGTTATGACTTAAAACAATATTTTAATGTCTTTAATATTTTTTAAGGACCATAATAAATCTAAAAATATATTTTTTATATTTTTTAAATATTAGATATTATATAGGTCTATATTAAAAATTATAGTCTAATCGGGTTAATGGGACCCGATTAATCAATATTGTTTTATATTTAAAGTTTTATTTATTTAAAACTTTAAAAATTTGCTAAAAGTAAAAATTCTTTAAGAATTAAATACTAATATTAGTTATAAATTTATTATTTAAATTATAATTTTTTAGTATTAATAGGAAGTTTTTAGATAATTAATAAAATAAAAATTTCCTTAATTATTTTAAAAGTCTTATTATTGGTAAAAGGAATTTATTTAAGAATAAATAAGATAAAGTGGTCTAATATTACTTATATCTTATTTTAAGTTATAAAAGTTAGGCTTTTAAGATAATAAAAAATATTAACTTATAAAATATTTTTATTTTATGATTTAAGCCTTAATTTAAGGTCTTTAAATCGTCCTTTAACTTAATAGATAATAATAAAAAACTAATAAATAACTTTAAGGAAGACTTATTTATTGTATAATTTAAGCTAAAATTAGACTCTTTTACTAAGTAAAAGAGTCGCTAGCAAAAATTAATAAGCTTTTAATTTATGGAATAAATTTAAAATAAGGTAATAATAAATTATAAGTCTTTAGATTAATTTTAAGTTAAGTTTTATAAGTCCTTTATTTATTATTAATTATTTCGTTTAAATTTTATTTATTTAAATATTCTTTTAATTATTATAATAATAATAACTAGTTTTAAATATTATAAGTAATTTTTAAAACTAGTATTCGGAATTATATATATAACGATAATACCGACTTATAAAAAATATAATAATTTATTCTTAAATAAATATATTACTTATATATAGCCAAATAATTTAGGATTATACTAGAGATATATTTAAAATATATATCCGTATAAATTATATATAATAATAATATATTTAGACCAATAGCTATATAGCCGCCCTAAATAATTAAAATATATCGAAATATAGCCAAATATAATCTAATATAAATTATTATAAATAATATAATATCTGAGGTCAAAAGTTAGGGCTGGAATTCTTTATATAAGAGATTACTTATAATAAATTAAACTTAATAAATTAAGTTCGATATTATTATAATAATTAATTTATATATTATTTATTATAGATAATATAATCATTTATTTTTATAGATATATAATTAAGAGATTATAACTTATATACTCGTTATAACTTTGTCTTAGGGACTTGGGCACGGGCCTATAATAATCTATATTTATTAATTAATAAATTAAAGATAGGAGTACTCTTACTTTATTATAATAATAAATAAGAGGAAGTATCCGATAAATAATATTTTTTATTGAACTAAGAATATTGTTACTATATTATATTTTAAGAATATCGATAAAGATATTATATTATAACTAAGTTAAATTAATTAAATATAAAAGAAGTGAGTTTTTAAAGTCCTTGGATTTAAAAGAATAAGAAATTATCGAAAGCTTGATTTTTTATCTACGCAGGAATTCTAGTCCCTTATATATTTACTAGTTATGGATTTAAATCGCTATAACCGATAATTAATTTTAAATCAAAATTACTAGTATGCACGTAACGCTTATTAATTATTATAAATCCTTATAAATTAATACTTATTATTATAAATTAGTTAACTTAATTTTAAAATAAATATTCCTTATTTTAAATACTTAAATTTAGCCTAAATACTAAATTTTCCGATTCTTTAAATCGGACTAATAATAATTTAGTGATTTTTAATAACCGCAAATATTAAGTAAATTAAGTAAATTAATTTTTATATAATAATAGATTATATTAACTATTATTAATTTTAATTTTGTCTTAATTATATTAATAATAATTAAATTATTTAGTTTTAATTTAAAAAATCTATTAAAATATCTCTTAAGCTTTTAAATAAAAAGTTAAGAACTTTAATTTAATAATTAATATACTTATTTATAAAAGTAGATCTAGTAATTAAAATAAGATATTTAGTATAATTATTAATTAAAATATAAGTTTTTTAATATTTAAGTATTAATGATTCTTAAATAATTAAATAATAAATTCTTATACTTTAAATATAATAATATCTTTATTAATAGTATTTAAATAATAATATATAATTATTTAAATACGACATTAGTATTACTAGTTTAGAACTATCGCATTTAAATAATTATATATTATTATTTAAATACTATTAATAAAGATGTTATTATATTTAAAGTATAAGAATTTATTATTTAATTATTTAAGAATCATTAATACTTAAATATTAAAAAACTTATATTTTAATTAATAATTATACTAAATATCTTATTTTAATTACTAGACTTACTTTTATAAATAAGTACGTCAGTTATTAAATTAAAGTTCTTAACTTTTTATTTAAGAGCTTAAGAGATATTTTAACAGATTTTTTAAATTAAAACTAAAATAACTTAATTATTATTAATGTGATTAAGACGAAATTAAAATTAATAATAATTAATATAACTTATTATTATATAAAAATTAATTTATTTAATTCGCTTAATATTTATGATTATTAAAAATCATTAAATTATTATTAGTTTAGTTTAAAAGATCGGAGAATTTAATATTTAAGCTAAATTTAAGTATTTGAAATAAAGAGTATTTACTTTAAAATTAAGTTAATTGATTTATAATAATAAGTATTGATTTATAAGGATTTATAATAATTAATAAGTATTACGTGCGTATTAGTAATTTTAATTTAAAATCAATTATCGGTTATAATAATTTAAATTTATAACTAATGAATATATAAGGGACTAGAATTCCTATATAAATAAAAAATCAAGCTTTCGATAACTTTTTACTCTTTTAAATCTAAGGACTTTAAAAACTTACTTCTTTTATATTTAACTAATTCGACTTAATTATAATATAATATTTTTATCGATATTCTTAAAATATAATATAATAATAATACTTTTAGTTTAATAAAGAATATTATTTATCGAATACTTCTTTTTATTTATTATTATAATAAAATAAGAATACTTTTATCTTTAACTTATTAATTAATAAATATAGATTATTATAAGCCCGTATTTAATTTAAGTCTTTGAAATAAAATTATAACGAGCGTATAAGTTATAATCTCTTAATTATATATTTATAAAAATAAGTAATTACATTACTTATAATAAATAATATATAAATTAATTATTATAATAATATCGAACTTAATTTATTAAGTTTAATTTATTATAAATAATCTCTTATATAAAGGATTCTAGTCTTGACTTTTAACTTTAAGTATTATATTATTTATAATAATTTATATTAGATTATATTTAGCTATATTTTGATATATTTTAATTATTTAAGATAATTATATAATTATTAGTTTAAATATATTATTATTATATATAATTTATACAGACATACGTTTTAAATATATCTTTAATATAGTCTTAAATTATTTAGTTATATATAAGTAATATATTTATTTAAAGATAAATTATTATATTCTTTATAAGTCGATATTATTATTATATATATAATTCCGAATATTAGTTTTAAAAATTACTTATAATATTTAAAACTAATTATTATTATTATAATAATTAAAAGAATATTTGAATAAATAAAATTTAAATAAAACGATCAATAATAAATAAAAGACTTATAAAATTTAACTTAAAATTAATTTAAAGACTTATAACTTATTATTATTTTATTTTAAATTTATTTTATAAATTAAAAACTTATTAATTTTTATTAATGACTCTTTTACTTAATAAAAGAATCTAATTTTAACTTAAATTATATAATAAATAAGTCTCCTTTAAAGTTATTTATTAGCTTCTTATTATTATTTATTAAGTTAAAGGATGATTTAAAGATTTTAAATTAAGGCTTAAATTATAAAATAAAAGTATTTTATAAGTTAATATTTTTTATTATCTTAAAAGTCTAATTTTTATAACTTAAAATAAAATATAAGTAATATTAAACTACTTTATTTTATTTATTTTTAAATAAATTTCTTTTATTAATAATAAGACTTTTAAAATAATTAAAGAAATTTTTATTTTATTAATTATTTAAAAACTTCTTATTAATATTAAAAAATTATAATTTAAATAATAAATTTATAACTAATATTAATATTTAATTCTTAAAGAATTTTACTTTTAATAAATTTTTAAAGTTTTAAATAAATAAAATTTTAAATATAAAATAATATTAATTAATTAGGTCTTATTAACCCGATAAAACTATAATTTTTAATATAGACTTATATAACGTTTAATATTTAAAAAATATAAAAAATATATTTTTAGGTTTATTATAATTCTTAAAAATATTAAAGATATTAAAATATTATTTTAAGTTATAATTAAGAGATTATAGCTTAAGCTTAAAAATCTTTAATATTTAATATATTTTTATTTTAAAACTAAAGTTTTAAAAATTATTTAAATATAACTTAAATATTATAATAAAAAAATAATTATAATATTTAAATATAATTAGTTTTTTATTTTTTAAAAGGGATAAATTAATTAGATACTTTAATTATATAAAGTGAAAAAATAATACCGATTTATTTTTAGAAATAAATAATTATATATTTTATATTAATAAATCTAAATTTAAGTTTAATAAAGCTTTATATTATAATATTATAATTATTAAAGATAAAGAAAACGATAAAGAGACTAATGTTTATAATTTAGACCCTTTTTCAAGAGAATTAAGCGTTAAGTATATCGACCGATTAGTCAAATTTAATTAAAATAATAAGTGTACTTTAAGAGTATTTAAATTAATTATCTCGAACGATAATAATAATCGTTTTAAGGATAAAATTAATATTAAGGACTTATACGATAATATTATTAATATTTTTAATATTATTAGCTTAAAATTAATTAATCGTTATTTCGATAAAATCGTCGATATTAATTATAACTCTTTTAATAATATAAACAAATATATTAGTAATATTTAATCATCTTTAATTTATTTAAGTAAATTAAGCTAGTTTATTAATAAATCTATTATAGCTTGGATTATATTAAAAGAATTATCTAGTTAATACGATAATTATATATCTTATAAATATAAGAAATTAATTAAAGATATTAAGAAAATTAATATATTTAAGTTAGTTAATGATTTAATATTAAAGAAAGATTAATTTAATTCTAATATTAATTTAGAAACTAATAAGACCTCTTTTAATAATAATTAGTCTTATTATAAATATTATAATAAAAAGGGGTATATTAAAGATAAATACTTTATTAAATATCCCGAATTAAAGAATAATTATTTTAATTTTAATTTAAATAATAAGATTAAAATCTTTAAAAAATATTATAAAAATATTAAAAAATTTAAAGTTATTTATAAAAAGAAATAATCTATTAAAGTAATTATAAGTACTTTATTAAAAAATAATAATATTATTAATAATAACTTTAATAATATTAATAAAATTAATACTAATAATATTTCTTTAAAAATAATTAAAGATATTAATGTTAAAAACTTTAAAGAAGAATTAGAGTTTATGGATATTCTTAAAAATAAAGTTATTAAAAGAGCTAAAGCTTTTAATTATAATAATAATTTTAAAAATAATAATAATAAAGTATTTATATTAAACTTAAAAGTATTTAAATATTATATACTTTATAAAGATATTTTATTAAACTATAAGTCAATTAATAATAAATTGATTATTATAATTAATAGGATTAAATTATTTATTAAAGATATTGGAAATATTTCCGTTATAATAAATAATAAGACTTTATTTATTAAAAATATTAATTATATTCTAAATATTAAAATAATCTTAATAAACTTAAAAGAATTAATAAATAAAGATTAAGAAATCTTATTTAAACAAGATATAGCGATATTAAATTATAATAATAATAATTTTATAACTAATATTATATAATATTTAAATATTTATTTTTTAAATAAGATCTTTATAAATTATAAAGCATTAGAATTTATAGTTTATAATATCGTTAATTATAGTTTTAATATAATTAATAAAAATCCGATATTAAATTTAAATAATAAAGACGATTCTTTATTAGATTTATATTACCGGAGATTTTTATATATTAATAAAGACTATATTATTAAAAATACTAAAAACTTAATAAAAATATTAATCCTTAAACTTAATTTAATTTTATATAATTACGATAATTATTATTATATTAAATTTAAAGAGATTATTAGCCGAAAATCTAATAATCCCGTTAATATATTTAAATTTATCGATTACGATATTTTAAGTCTATTTAAAATTAAAGAATTAAAAAGGGAAAATTATATATTTATTATAATTTATTGCGTTAATAAATATATATAAATTTATATTATTAAGTTTAAATCCGATATTTATAATATTATAATAAATTATTATAATATAATATTAACTTAATTTAATATTAATATTAAAAGAGCGCGATTAAATAATGTTAAAGAATTTAAATTAATTAAATTAAGCTTTTTTTATAATATTAAAGAATTATTATTAAAATATAATATTACTTATATATAAGTTTAAAATAATAAAGCGGAATATTTTAATTTATATTTATTAGAATATATTATATTAATTTATTTTTATAAAAATATTCTTTTAAAATTATAGTTGATTTTAATTTAAGGAATTACTTATATTAAAAATTATATTTATAATAATATAATTAATATTAATTTTTATAAATTAATAATTAAATAAAAATCTAATTTATTTAATATAAGAATATTAAAAATTTTATATTATATCTTGATTTTTAAAATAACTAAAAGAGATAAAAACTTTAGTAATAAATCTAAAAAGAATATATTAATAAGATTTAAATCCTTTAATAATTTTATTATTTATATATTAAAAGATAATAAAGTTATTATTATTAAAGATATAATAATTAAAGAGAAATTAAATTATAAAAATAATTATAAATTTAAAAAGGATTATAATATATTTTTAAAAATTAAATCTCCCGATTATAATAATTATATATTAATTTATAATAAAGAATCTATAAATAATAATAATAATAATATTTATAATAACGATAAACTAAGTTTATCTATAATATTAAAATAAGTTAAAATATATCGAATAGTTAATAAAAAGATAATTAATTAAAAGAATGACGATTTAAACAAATTAGACTTTAATTATTAATATACTAAGTCTAGTAAATTACCTAGACTTAATATAAATATTATATAATTAAATATTTATAATATTATTTCTTTAGCTTATTTAAATTTATTAAATCAAGGAATAAATATTGATTTTAATTTTAAAAATCATGAAAATCATTAATTTAATGATTTAAATAATTTAAGAGATTTAAGAGATTTTAATAAAATCGTTAAAGACGACGATTTCGATGATTTATTAATATTTAATTTAAATATTAATAAAAAATTAATTTTTAAAGAGAATATAAATATTAATCACGTTAATTTTTATAATTATAAAAATAAAAACCCTAATATTAATAATTCTTTTAAAAATAATTATAACTTTGAAAAAGTCGATAAAATCAATAAAGATAATAAATCTATTTTTAAAGATAAAGATAATAAATTAATCTTTAAAGATAAAGATTTTAAAATCGAGATTAAAGATTTAATTAAATCTAAATTATATAAAGAAACTATAAATATCTTAAATAAAAATAAATAGATTAAATCTATAAAATTAAAGCTAAATACTTTAAATAATAATAATACTTAAAAATTAGTTTTTAAACTTAAAAATATTAAAGTATTAAAAAGTTAATAGATATATAAAATTAAGGATATTAATACTTTAAGTCTTATATTTAAATCAAGATTTGTCGTTAAAGACTTTAAATAATTATATAGATTTAATTATATTAAAATTTATATTAATATTATAAAATAAATAACTTAGAAATTAGTATTTGTATTAATTATACTTAATAATTTAATTATATTTAAAGCGGATATAATTTTAGTTTTTATTTAAAGAAATATTAACGCTTTATTATACTTAAAATAACTTAAAGATTTTATAAATATTAATTATTTTGATTATATATTATTATTAAATAAAGTATTATATAAGTTAAAATAATTAGCTTAAATATAGTTTTATACTTTAAAACTTAAGCTTTTAAAATTAAAATTTAAGTCTTTAAATAACGAAATATACTTATTTATAAATAATAATATTAAAGTTATTATTTATTTATATATCGACGATTTAATTATTTTAGCTCTTAATAATATTATATTTAACGACTTTATTAAATTAATAAGTTAAGACTTTAAAATTAAGAATTTAAGAGTTATTAAAGATTATTTAAATATTAATATTAATTTTAATATTAATAAAGGATTTATTAAATTAAGTTAAGCTATTTATATTAATAAAGTATTTAATAAATATAATTTATAAAATATTAAAATAAAATCTATACTTATAGATTTTTATATTAAATTAAAATCTAATAAAGAATAAATTAATAAAGAATAAATTAAGTTATATTAAATACTTATAAATTCTTTATTATATATAATACTTGATATTAGAATAAATATTATATATATAATTATTAAATTAATTCGCTATATATCTAATCTTAATAATATTTATTTTATTGTTGTTAAAAGAGTATATAAGTATTTAAAAGATATTAAAGATTATAATATAACTTATTATAAAAATAAGAATTACTTTATAAATAGATATTATAATGTCGATTATGCAAGCGATATTAAAACTATTAAATCGATTAATGATTATTTAATATTATATGCTGGAAGTATAATTAATTAGAAGTTTAAATTATAATCGATTATAACTTAAAGTATTATAAAAGTTAAATATATAATTATTAATATTATAATAAAAGAAGCTATTTATATTAAAGCTTTATTAAAAAAATTAAAATATTATAAGCAAAATAAGTTCTTAATTTATATTAATAATAATAGAGCTTTATTATTAGCTAAAAATTTAATTTTTTACGAAAAGACTAAGCATATAGCGATAAAATATTATTATATAAGAAATTTAATAATTAAAGATATAATAGATTTTAATTATATATCTTCCGAAAATTAAAAAGCGGATAGATTAATAAAATTATTAAATAAATCAAAATTTAATGATTTTTTAATTTATTTAAGATTTAAATTAATTTAGTTCTAAATAATAATGTCTTTATTAAAGGAGCGTGTCATATTTAAATAATTATATATTATTATTTAAATATTATTAATAAAGATGTTATTATATTTAAAGTATAAGAATTTATTATTTAATTATTTAAGAATTATTAATATTTAAATATTAAAAAATTTATATTTTAATTAATAATTATATTAAATATCTTATTTTAATTATTAGACCTATTTTTATAAATAAGTATGTTAATTATTAAATTAAAGTTCTTAACTTTTTATTTAAAAGCTTAAGAGATATTTTAATAGATTTTTTAAGTTAAAACTAAAATAACTTAATTATTATTAATATGATTAAAACGAAATTAAAATTAATAATAATTAATATAATCTATTATTATATAAAAATTAATTCGCTTAATTTATTTAATATTTATAATTATTAAAAATCGCTAAATTATTATTAGTTTAGTTTAAAGGATCGGAGAATTTAATATTTAAACTAAATTTAAATATTTGAAATAAGGAGCGTTTGCTTTAAAATTAAGTTAACTAATTTATAATAATAAGTATTAATTTATAAGGATTTATAATAATTAATAAGCGTTACGTATATATTAATAGTTTTAATTTAAAATTAATTATCGATTATAGCGATTTAAATTTATAACTAACGAATATATAAAGGACTAGAATTCCTACGTAAATAAAAAATCAAGCTTTCGATAACTTCTTATTCTTTTAAATCCAAGGACTTTAAAAACTCACTTCTTTTATATTTAACTAATTCGACTTAGTTATAATATAATATCTTTATCGATATCCTTAAAATACGACACTTTTAAATAATCTATATAAAAATTTCTTTATTTTTTATAAAATAAATAATCCTCTCGAGTTATAGTAAAGATAACGCGTATTAAGTATTCTTTTTTGAGAGATAATTTTTTAATAATTTAAATTATTAATTAAATTATAACTATAAAGACTTCTTTAAATTAATTTTAAAAGATTAAGAATTAAGTTATATTAATAAGATCCTTAAAATAATTAAAATATTTATTAGGTTTATTTATAGGATTTAAGATATTTTTATAATATATAATCTTAAAGTTATATATTATAAGATATATTATCCAGTATATTTAATAATTTTTCAAGTACTTTATTTTTATAAAGTATTAGAGATTTTTATAATTATAAGAAATTCCTTATTATAAATATTATAATTTTATTTAGTTTTAAAGAATTTTCGGGACTAAAATATTATTAAATACTAGTATTATTTAATATTATTATTAGTTTTATATTATTAAGAAATAATTTTTATAATTATAATTTTCGATATATTTATTTTAATTCTAATCTTTTTAGAAAGATTATAATAAATTAAAATAAATATAAAAATAAATATATTCTTTAAAAGTTAAAAATTCTTTTAGATAACTTTTATCTAATAAAATAAACTAGTTTTATAATCCTGAATTATATTTTATAAAAGATTTATAAATTTAAGAATTATATATAAATATTAATAAATAAATTTATAATAAAAGTTTATAAATCTAAGAAAAACTTAAATATTATAAAATAATTCTAATATAGATTATTTTATAATATTATAAATTTATTTAAAATTTATAAAAATATTTTTTATATTAATAAAAAATTTAAAAAACTTAATTTCTTTAATATTAAATTTATATTTATTTAATTTATAAAATAAATTATTTTTATATAATCTAATTAATATTTAATAAATATATAAAAATATTATTTAAATATATAATTATAAAATAATCTAAAAATCTGGCTTGGATTATATTAATATATATTTAAAATATTATTAATATATTTATTAATTTAAAAGATATTATAAAATATTTAAAATAATTATAATAAGTCTTAAAAATTATTTTTTACTTATAGTTCTCGTGAATATATATATAATAATATATATCTTTTAGATTAAATTTAATAAAAATTTTAACTTTTATTAATCTATTAAGAATTTTATTAATAAAGAAAAGAAGATATTAATTTTTTAATTATAACTTTATTTAAGTCACGATAATTAATATAAAGTTATAAGTTTTTATTTTTCTTTAATATAAAAAAAATAAGGGCTTTAATAAGACTTATACTAAACTTAATCTAATATTTATAGATTATATTTTATAAATATAAATATAATATTTTTTAGCTAAACTTTTAATAAATTATATAAAAGATTATAAAAAATAAATCTATTTATATTAATTAAATATTTAATATCTCTTAGATTAAAAAATTTTAATATTTTATCGGGATTAAAATAATTTAATATATTATATCTAGATTCCCGGAAATATAATAATATTTTTAAGGATTTTTCCCGGAAGATATTAATTTAATATATATTTATATTAAGATTTTTATAACTAGAGTTATATAATAATATAGATATCTAGTAATTATTATAAAGATATAAATTTTAATTTCTTAAATAATTATATTTATTTTTTATTAAAAATAATATTTAAAATTTAATGCTAGAATAATAATTAAATTCTTTTCTAAAAAAATTTAAAATAAGAATTTTAATATTATTAGACTATATTAATATATATATATATTTAATATAATCAATATATTATATAATAATTTTTTTATAAAATTTTATATTAAAAATAAAATAATAAATATATTATATTATAATTATTTATAATAAAAATCTCAAGATTATAAATTTTATAAATTTTAAACTTATTATTATAAAAGATTATAAATTTTTAATTATATTTAGTCAAGAATATAAAACTTTTATTATAAGTTTATTTATTATTAAAAAAATTATAGTCTACTCTTATATTTCTTAGTCTTATAAATATCTTAAAGATATTTATCTTAGACTAAATTAATTAAATATAAATTATTATATAAATAAATTTTTTTTTTTTATCAAGACTAGAGTTATTAATACTTAAGACTTAATCTTCCTTTTTCTTAAATCCTTTATAAAACTTAAACGAGATTATTTATTATAAATAATCTCGTTTATTTATCGTTATAAATTCCTGGAATTCTTTATTATTTTTATCTTTTTAGGATTTTATTTTATCCATTTACTATACTTAAAATATTTTATATTATTTATATAATATTTCTTTTAATTATAGAGATAAAATAAATAATATTAATAATAAAGCCGGATCTAGAAAATAATCTAAAAGGACTAATATTATTACTAAATATATTATCATAATAATTTTTAAATCTTTTTTTTATTTTAATATTTTCATTAGATTAAATTAATAAAGCCAGAGTTTTTTAAAATATAGTTATTTTTACTTAAATTCCCTGTCTTTTTTTTTTTTTTAGATAAATAAAATATTTAATTTTTTATATTTATTTAAATTAATATATAATAAATTTTATAATTTATTTATAAAGTATTAATATAAATTATTTTTTTATCTCTTAATCCTATAAAATAATATTAAAAATCTATATTTATTTTATTTATTTATAAGATAAATAATAATTTATCTTAAAAAACTTTATCCAAATATATAATTTAGTAATAGACTCTTTTAATAATTATTTTAAATTCTAAAAAATCTAAAAAACTTTCTATTAATATATTTAAAATATAATAATTTTATTAGTCAAAAAGATCTTAAAATTTTTTTAATAGATTTTATAAAAAGAAAAATTTATTCTTTAAATAATTTTCCAAGTATTATAAATATTATTTTATAATAAACTTATTATAATATTTATTTAAATTAAATATTAATTATAAGTCTATAGCTAGACTTTAAAGATTATCTTTTAAATAAAGATAAAGATTTTTTATTCCTCTAAACTTTTTTTATAATATATATTAAAAGTATAAGTCTTATAAGATTTCTCTTTATTAAGTTTTATTTTAAGTTTTTTATATTATAATTCCGGAAGAATAATATCTTTAAAATTAAAGTCTATTATTTTAGAAAAATCTATATTAATTTATTCTAGTCTAGTATTCTTAAAGCTAATAACTCGTTAGAAAACAAGAATTAAATTAATAATAAAAGTATTATTAAAAGAATTAATATATAGGTTAATATATAATATATTAATATTTTATTATAATATTATAATATAATAATTAATTATATCTATAGTATTTTTCTTGATTTTTAATTATTTAACTTTAGTAGTAAAAAGAGTTTTAAAGATTCTTACTATTTTTAGTTAAATATCAAGAATAAGTTTATTAATAAGTCTATTATAATTATTATAATTATTAATAGAATTATATAAAGATTTATTATTAATTATTATATTTAATAAATTTTTCTTGTTATTATTTAGAGATTAATCCGGGATATTATTTTTATTAAGTATTTAATTAATTCCGCTAGTTATAATTATTAAGTATTCCGGACAGGAATATAATAAGAAGATATAATAATTATTTATTAAATTATCTTTCGGTAAAAGTAGAGAGATTAATTTATAAGATAATTAGTTAATAGATAATAAGTTAGAAGAATTAATAAATTATAAATTTAATAAATTTAATATAGAATTAATCTTTAATTTTTCTAAAAAAATCAGAAAAAAATTTACTATATATACATGATCGTCACGTGGGCTTCCTATATTTATTTAGTAAAGTATATAAAGGATAATATAATTAATTTATAATTAATCCGGACAAGCAAAGAAGTATAAGTGCCCGAAAGTAATCTATGCAGTGGATGAGCTAGTCACGTGTCATTGCACCTGTCAGCCCATATACATCACAATATTACTTTATTTTATTTATTTTTAAATAAATTCTTTTTGTTAATAATAAGACTTTTAAAATAATTAAAGAAATTTTTATTTTATTAATTATTTAAAAACTCTTTATTAATATAAAAAAATTATAATTTAAATAATAAATTTATAACTAATATTAGTATTTAATTTTTAAAGAATTTTTACTTTTAATAAATTTTTAAAGTTTTAAATAAATAAAACTTTAAAAATAAAACGATATTAATAAATTAGATTATATTAATCCGATTAGACTATAATTTTTAATATAGACCTATATAATGTCTACTAGTATTTAAAAAAAAAATTATATCTTTAAGTTTATTATAATCTTTAAAAAAATATTAAATACATTAAAATATTATTTTAAGTTATAATTAAAAAATTATAATTTAAGTTTAAAAATCTTTAATGTTTAATATCTTAAAATTAAAGTTTTAAAAATTATTTAAAAATAACTTAAATATTATAATAAAGAAATAATTATAATATTTAAATATAACTGGTTTTTTTTAAAGAGAATAAATTAATTAAATACTTTAATTATATAAAGTAAAAGAATAATATTGATTTATTTTTAGAAATAAATAATTATACTAATGTCTTATATTAATAAATCTAAAACTAAGTCTAATAAAGCTTTATATTATAATATTAAAACTAGTAAAAATAATAATAATAATAAAGAGACTAGTGCTTATAATTCAGACTTTTTTTAAAAAGAATTAAGCGCTAAATATACTGACCGACTATTCGAATTTAATTAAAATAATAAGTGTGCTTTAGAAGTATTTAAATTAATTATTTCGAATAATAATAATAATCATTTTAAGAATAAAACTAGTATTAAAGATTTATACGACAGTATTATTAATACTTTTAGTTTTATTAATTTAGAATTAATCGATCGTTATTTTAATAAAATCATTAATATTAATTATAATTTTTTTTAATAATATAAACGAATATATTAATAATATTTAATTATTTTTAATTTATTTAAATAAATCTATTATAGCTTAGATTATATTAAAAAGATTATTTAGTTAATATAATAATTATATATCTTATAGATATAAAGAATTAATTAAAGATATTAATGAAATTAATATATTTAAATTAATTAATAATTTAATATTAAAGAAAAGTTAATTTAATTTTAATATTAATTTAGAAATTAATAAAATCTTCTTTAATAATAATTAGTCTTATTATAAATATTATAATAAAAAGAAATATATTAAAGATAAGTACTTTATTAAATATTCTAAATTAAGAAATAATTATTTTAATTTTAATTTAAATAATAAAGCTAAAACCTCTAAAAAGTATTATAAAAATACTAAAAAATCTAAAGTTATTTATTAAAAAAAAATTTATTAAAGTAATTATAAATACTTTATTAAAAAATAATAATATTAATAACGACTTTAATAATATTAATTTAAATAAAGTCGATATTAATAATACTTCTTTAAAAATAATTAAAGATATTAGTATTAAAAACTCTAAAAAGAAATTAAAGTTTATAGATATTCTTGTCGTATTTTAGGGAATTTCGATAAAGATATTATATTATAACTAAGTCGAATTAGTTAAATATAAAAGAAGTGAGTTTTTAAAGTCCTTGGATTTAAAAGAGTAAGAAGTTATCGAAAGCTTAATTTTTTATCTATATAGGAATTCTAGTCCCTTATATATTCGTTAGCTATAGATCTAAATCACTATAATCGTTAATTAATTTTAAATCAAAAACTACTAATATACTTATAAAGCTTATTAATTATTATAAATTCTTATAAATTAATCCTTATTATTATAAATTAGTTAACTTGATTTTAAAGCAAACGCTCCTAATTTTAAATACTTTAATTTAGCTTAAATACTAAATTCTCCGATCTTTTAAACCGGACTAATAATAATTTAGTGATTTTTCCTAATCGTAAATATTAAGCGAATTAAGCGAATTATTTTTTATATAATAATAGATTATGTTAATTATTATTAATTTTTAATTTTGTCTTAATCACATTAACAATAATTAAGTTATTTAGTTTTAACTTAAAAATCTATTAAAATATTTTTTAAGTTTTTAAATAAAAAGTTAAGAACTTTAATTTAATAACTAATGTATTTATTTATAAAAGTAGATCTAATAATTAAAATAAGATATTTAGTATAGTTATAAATTAAAATATAAATTTTTTAATATTTAAGTATTAATAATTCTTAAATAATTAAATAATAAATTCTTATACTTTAAATATAATAATATCTTTATTAATAGTATTTAAATAATAATATATAATTATTTAAATATGACACGCTCCTTTAATAAAGACATTATTATTTAGAACTAAATTAATTTAAATCTTAAATAAATTAAAAAATCATTAAATTTTGATTTATTTAAT
>Ga0302221_10000510_pt1 | contig 28572 bp, 22 predicted proteins | sample II_Palsa_E2_1_FD_193517 | JGI IMG/M metagenome (GOLD analysis project Ga0302221, IMG submission 193517) | Peat permafrost microbial communities from Stordalen Mire near Abisko, Sweden - II_Palsa_E2_1 | ecosystem: Environmental > Terrestrial > Soil > Palsa > Peat permafrost | place: Sweden... | reverse complement strand
CAAACATCCTTTCAGGCGGAAAATTTGATGGATTCATGTTTGAAGCGTCGATTGGGTTTTGAGTGTCAGAATTGATGGACCAAAGCGACTGGTCATCAACGAACAGAATGTATAAAATGAAAAGTAAAAGTTTATTTTCCGCATTTGTATTTGTTATAATTCTGGGTGTCGGTCTGGTAGCGGCATATGCCGCACAAGACACAGTGGGGAGCACCTTTTTTGCGGTTAGTGGTTTCGTCGTTGCTTTGGTGATTTCATCCGCCATCAAGATCGCTAATCCATGGGACAAAGCGGTGGTGGCAAACGAAAAAATAATGAATAGATATGCCAGCACATGTTTCCCACATTCCAACATCTCAACAATTGTTACTGACACAGTTTATTTTATAGACCCTAATTATGAGTAGCCGAAACTTTAACTGACTAATGTCATTGATTCAAACACGGTTGTTCTTCAGGATAATCTCCAAGAGTCGAGAGGTCTATTTTTTGAAGATCGTCACTCTCGCAATCGTATCTGTCAGCCCTGGCATAAACATTTGTTGGCGGCTGGCCCTTTTCTCTGTTCTAATTTTTAATTCCCTTAGTCTCGTCTTTCCATTTTATCATCTCTGCATAAATTCTGTCCTCCGAAATTGTGTCAGTGAGTATTTTGTCGTATGAGAAATGTTTGACGTCCATTAAATACTCTGTCATCAGCCGTGATTTGTAATAGTACTTGGGTGGGTATTGTTCTGAGATAAAACGGACTCCTTTGGATAATTAAGAGGAAATTTTTACATTAGAATAATGAGGGTATATCGTTCACTCCGTGAGCGATATAGAATCGTTGGCTGCCATTTTTTGATACATAATTTTAGAAACTCAAATTGAAAATATGCGTTTTTTAAACTGCCTCTTATTAGTTGTTATAAATGCTGTCCCATGTGGCGGTCAAAATATTTTTGATGCACACACAATATCAGGTTCTCAAAATAATTATATCTCTTCGCATGCAATAGACCCTTTGGGGAATAAGTATTTGAGTATTTACACCGATGGTGGCAATTCAGTTTCTATTTATGGTAAGAGCTATAACCTGGATGTTGGAAATTATATTTTACGTTTTGACGCCAGCGATTCATTAACACTGATTTATGAGTTAGAGAGTATTGGCGTTGTTCAAGATAGGGTTCAGGCATTGGCAGCCGATAAGGATGGAAACTTGTATGTCGCCAGCCAATATTATAATGGCTATGGTAATTTGTTCAGGTATTCAAAATATAGTCCTGACGGCAAACTTTTGTGGCAGGTTCAAGAAGGTACTGATGTGGAAGTTGAATCAGAACAAATTTTAATAGACGATAATGGGAACAGCTATGTTGCAGGCAACGTATCAAGTGTGTACTTCTTCGGAATTCTACTGTATAAATACATCGTCTATCCTAATCATGACTTTTTATTAAAATTCTCTTCCACGGGGAGTTTAACTTGGATACATACTTCCGATGCGTCTGACTACGATGTGTTTGTGAATGCTATGCGATTCGATAATCAGGGGAATATAATCTTGGGTGGGGAGTTTCACACTCAAATCAAAATAGGATCAGATTCCCTTACCAATTTGATTGGCGACAATTTTGCGAATATGTACATGGCGTGTATTTCTCCATCGGGAAACTTGCAATGGCTCAAGGGATTTATTGGTGAGGGCTATTTTGTTCTGTATGACATTGAAGTAGATCCCGCAGAAAATTATTATTTCTGCGGATCATTCTATGGCACTACCACTTTTGGAGATACAACGTTGTCCACTTTTCAGTGGGACTATCCTAATTTCATAATGGGCAAGGTTTCAAACAATTTCGATGTCCAATGGATCAAGTTTAAAAAGAATTCTTCATAACCGGAGCCTCTGAACTGAGAAATGCTGATACTTCCCTGATTAAAACCAAATATTTTGAGGATTTGAATTCTATACGGGAATTTAATGAGTTAGACTCTATCCAACGAACATATTATCGGGAATACTACCTTGATACGCACCAACTCAAGGAACAAGGCATTTTCGAAAACGGAAATTGCATTGGCATTTGGAATACTACGCTAAAGATGGGAAACTTTTAAAAGAGGTCAAGTTCGAAAGTGAAAAACAGCCTTTGCCAAAAAGACTTCACGACTTTCGAAAATAGACTGGACAATGGAAGCATCACCGTCAAAAGCTTTCGATCTTTGCTTAGAGGCCTGTGAATAGAAAAAGTTATCTTCGTATGCTGTACGGTGTAGGTGGAAGAGCAGACCAGTCGGGCTTGGCATTCCTTCGTCATTTACCAAGCCACTCCAACGGCTTCATTCAGATAGATGATTCCACTTTTCAATACTAACCCCTTTTACCAAAAACCATATGGCCATTGTCAGCATGCTTAGAATCATGGGTAAAAGGAGCAAGTTGTACGCATAAGACGGCGCTAGTACGTAGGCAAAGTTCCTCAGCACAAAACAAGCTCCGCCAACAATTATCAATAAACCAAGAAATCGCGGCAAATAACCGGAACGGAAAATCAGATAACCACGGAGCATAGCCGCGATTCCATAGAACACCATGAATATTCCGCCGCCGTATGCATACACCTTGAGCGATATCAGCACCAGGGAATTAATTTGGTCCGCTGAAAAAGCCCCCTCATAAGAGCCGGTTAATAGCGGCAAAGCCATAAAATAAAAAATTTCCGCGAAGGCGAAAGTGGCCGTAGCCATCAGTCCAAAAAAGGCAGCGAGCAATGAAATATCATTACGAACTGGTTTAAGCAACTGATAGAGGATCAACGCCAATGAAACATCGCACACAGCTTCCACCAGATAACTGGCAAACCCCAAGCGGAAGAGAAAGGCGGATCCCTTAATATTATTCGCCGTTGCAGTGGCATCGTTTGTTACCATCAGCTTGGAGAGAACGAAGAGTTCTCCAAATCCTCCGGCCAGGATTGAAATCACCAGCATGATTCCCGCTGTTGTGGCATAAAACTGTGGGGACGCGTCATCCATCTGCTTTTTCATATTCTTTCGGTAATACGTATTCTTCAAATGCTAAGTCTGCATAAAATATCTAGATTCATCAAAAATTTATAGCTCAGACAGCTCTAATCGATTTTCGCAGCATTCTTCATGTTTATGTTTTTCTATTTGGTTGTCAACTCAATTACACCGGCTTCTCCGGGGCTGCACCAATCTCTGAAAAAACAGGATTTTAAGGGCAATCTATTTTTTGCCCGATCTAAAATAAAAGTAAGTAATTACTCTTCGCGGCAATAACCGTAGAACAACAGACATTATTTTAGATAGTAGACCCGGCACAATAATCATTTTTTCCTTTAACGTATTTCTCACAGCTACTTCTCCTACCTCGCCTGGGTCAACGGCCATTAATTCTCCAAACCAGCCTAACTTTTCAATTGTATCTTCTCTGATTTCAGGTTTAGTAAAAACGGGCCCCGGGCATAGGCAGCTTACGCTGATTTTCTTTCCTTTCAGCTGATACCGGAGAGAATAACTAAAAAAAATAACAGCAGCTTTGGTTGCAGAGTACATGTTTTTTTCAGGGATCGGTGAAAATCCCGCCATGCTTGCAACATTAAGAATATAAGACGGAGCGTTTTTTTCTAGCAAAGGCAAAAGACTAAGACAAAGTGCCATTTGCCCGGATACATTAAGAGAAACCATATATCTTAAATCACCCAGTGGCAATGAAAGATAATCCATTTTTCCACCAAGGCCGGCAACATTACAAAGCATTTTTAAAGGTAATTGCTCCTGTCGACAACGCGCTGCGATCTCTTCAGCCGAACCTGGCAGACCAAGGTCTATTTCGATTATTTTTACTTCTATTTTATACAATAACTCAAGTGACTTCTTAGCCGCGATCAACGCCCCGGAATGCCTGCCCACCAACAATAAGTTATAATTTCTTTTTGCCAACGCTTCGGCGATAGCATATCCAATTCCTTTACTTCCGCCCGCCACTAAAGCAAATTGCACGTTCTAGCTTTTAGGATTGTAACAAAATTTTCCGAAATGATTCTTTACTAATCCTACTTTGTCAAGTTAAAAAAAATAGGTGAAGAATCGGCATCTGACGGCTCAGAATGCTTATCTTCACCCTTGTAATTAGACAACACAAAAATAGCCGTCTCCAAGAAGACGGCCAAAAAAAATGATTTTTCTTTTTCGGTAGTTCTTCGCTGAACGGCTCCCTCAGTTTCTGATGGAGTTTTCGGAAGTTTTCCGATCTAAAACCCATTATTGTCACGATCATGCCGTAGGCTATGTTCAGGGGCTTTTCAAAAGTCCTAAAGGCAGAGCTAATTGCTATTTCATGGGTAATATGCTGGAGGGGTCTAGCGGACAAAATCTCCATCACATGCTCACAAGTTCACCCTGGGAGTACAGGAAGCTGTTCAGGATGATATTGAGCAGGTGCATTAAGTTATTGAGGGCCCAAAAGGAGCGTATTTATATTCTTATCGATGAGGTTGGACATCGCAAGAAAGGCAAACGTTCTGCCTGTGTGGGCCATCAGTATCTTGGCTGTATCGGTAAGAATGACAATGGTCAGGTTGCCGTCACGGCAGCCCTGAGTGCAGGAGATTTTTACTGTCCTGTGGAGATGGAATTATTTATGCCTAAGGATTGGGAACAAGATACTGAGCGAAGGGAAAAGGCTGGAATACCGACCAGTAAGAAGCAGAAAAGCAAAACAGTAATCGCTTGGCAATTGATCAACAAGCTCTATAAAAAGCTGTCCGCAGATATAGAATGTGTCGTTTTTGATGCCCTTTACGGCAATTATGTGGGTTTACTGTGGCAATTGATGTCCCGGAAAATACCTTTTGTTGGGGAGATTCGAGAAAACCTAACCATGTACTTAACAGAGCCCGCCTGGAAAATACCTTCTTATTCAGGACGAGGTAAACCATTCACCAAAGAACGACCCACTAAAAAACCGGTCCTGGTTAGAGACTATATGAAAGGTCTTACGGCCAAGGATTTTACCCTTCTGACCGTACGCACTGGAACAAAAGGCATCCTACAAGCAAGATACCACATGCGAAAAGTATGGGTGCTTCACGAACCCTCTAAATCATTTCTTGCTTTGCATCTGCTCATTCGCCATGATGCTGATGGCAAAACAAAATATTCCCTTGGCTTCTTCAATCAAAAAAGTAACTTTAAAACGAATGGCCAAAGCGCAAGCACAACGCGTCTTTGTGGAAAGAATATTTGAAGAAGGAAAAAATATTGTCGGTATGGGTGACTATCAAACTCGGAGCTGGACAGGGTTTCATAGACACGCTGCACTCTCATCCCTTGCTCTATTATTTTTAATGGAACAAAAAATGACTCTCAAAAAAACCATAGGCAGAATAACAGCCTATCAAATCCAAGAGCTTATTAATGCAATGGTCAACACCCTTTCTTCAATAGAACAGGTCATTGAAAAATTGATTGACCAAATCCCCAGATATCAGAAACAAATTGAAAATCAACTAAAAATGGTAACTTGACAAAGTAGGACTAATCATGACTTTTTATTAAAATTCTCTTCCACGGGGAGTTTAACTTGGATACATACTTCCGATGCGTCTGACTACGATGTGTTTGTGAATGCTATGCGATTCGATAATCAGGGGAATATAATCTTGGGTGGGGAGTTTCACACTCAAATCAAAATAGGATCAGATTCCCTTACCAATTTGATTGGCGACAATTTTGCGAATATGTACATGGCGTGTATTTCTCCATCGGGAAACTTGCAATGGCTCAAGGGATTTATTGGTGAGGGCTATTTTGTTCTGTATGACATTGAAGTAGATCCCGCAGAAAATTATTATTTCTGCGGATCATTCTATGGCACTACCACTTTTGGAGATACAACGTTGTCCACTTTTCAGTGGGACTATCCTAATTTCATAATGGGCAAGGTTTCAAACAATTTCGATGTCCAATGGATCAAGTTTAAAGATGCCATCAGTGTAAATTTAGGCCCCTATAATTGGGGTGGTTATTTGGCCAATACCTCAAATGGAATATTAGTTTCAGGCACGGCGTATGGGGGATTCCAGATCGACAATCTAACGCTACCCATGTCATCTAACCTTCAGGCGTTCGTAGCCAAGGTCATGGCCGATGGCACAACCTCATGGCTAAAAGGATATGGTGATGCACTCGTACCAGCCTCGTATTTTGATGCTCCCTTTTTTTTTAGAGCGGGCTATCAACTATCAAGGATCACCGATCAATGTTATTTCATTTCTGGGAATTTTGTAACTACGTTGAATACTAATGACGGGGTTATAACAGCTCAATCAAGAGATGTCTTCACAGGAATATTTGCCGAATCGCGTGACTCAACTAATTTGGATTTGGGACCGGATGTTTCCGGGGGCCTTTGCAGTGTTGACACTTCTACAATATCCCTTAATTCAACTCTTGGCACCAATTATTTTTCAATCGTGCAAGGTACTATGCCTACCGTGACGTTTATCAACGGCTCAGAAGCGAGGCTTAGCAACATAGCCTATGGAGTTACTAAATTCAAATGGATAGTTCAAAATTGTACTTCTATGGCATCCAAATTAATTACGATAAATAGAATTTCAACAGATGCACCACAACAACCAGACACGACGGCTTTCTGCAAGTCACAATTAAACAATGCTATAGTTACTGTCAATGGGGATAACATATTATGGTACGGTGATGAATCCTTGACCCATCAAATACAAAGTGGAAATACATTTGTACCTACTGTTTCAGATACCGTTTATGTGACCGAAGGTGTTCCCGGCTGTGTCAGCAAACCGACACAAATAATCATATCAGTTATCAATAATCCTGAGCCACCTACTGGACAAACAATACAAACGTTAGTGGTTGGTGAAACTATTGGAGATTTGATTGTATCCGGAAGTGATGTGCAATGGTATTCATCTTCTGGCATCGCACTTCCCTCAATAACCCCTTTAGAAAACGATTCAACTTACTTTGCTATTCAGACCGTTTCCGGGTGTGAAAGTCAACCTTTGGCTGTTAAGGTTTCAGTGATAACGGCAGTTATGAACTACGACCCGTCCTTGCTGTACTATCCGAATCCGGTTAAAGATAATTTGATTGTCTCTTTTGGTACACCCATTGACCAAGTAGTGGTGACGAATATTCTCGGTCAAACCTTAATAACAATAGAGGGTATTTCGAATACAACAGAACTTAGTTTTGGCTGCCTCGCGAGCGGCATCTATTTCGTTCAAGTCCGCTCGAGTGAAAAGTTGATGAGTTTTAAAATTGTAAAAGACTAATATCACATCTTGGACATCTTTCGAGGACTCTGTAAACTGTGAAAAGGACACGGTTAAGAAGGATTATGCTTATGACATCAGTTGAATTTCAAATTGACAAAGCAACAATAGCATCAGCAATAATTCCCTAGCGTTTTTGATGGGCGACGATTTGCTCACGCGCTTTGGTGTAATTTTTCTGAAATTTAGTAAAAGCGCTATTCACATTGTACAGCATCTGAATATTCCCTTTCGGGTGTTTTACTTCGTACTTCAAGCAAATGTTCTCCCATAGTGTTAATGCATCTCACCTGTTTCTCCAGTAGTGGAGTAGCAAACCAATAAATAAATTCTCAGCTTCCTGCCACACTTTTTTCTTTTCGGCATATTCCTTCAAATGGTTAACCTGAAAACCGTTCCCTTCGTTGAAAATCATCTTATCGATGCGTAAGTATTCCTCCAACATTCTGTTCTTGTGATCACATAATGGCTTTAGAATTTCTATTTCTTCCTTTGAAAGACTCATGATACTTTTTTGTTTAACGGCAAGCAAAAATCATCAGAATTCATTTTCTATTCCGTAAGGTTTACAGGTTGACACCCGATCCATGAAAATTTACAATTCAATTCTTAAGATATTCTTAAGAGGTTGTTGAGTAAGCATTTTTTTGAAAAAACTTATAAAGCTTTATTAGTCGAAACATTTATTTTGTTTAAGTTTCGGTGTGTTTGACAGCAATGGAAAAGCGGATATTACTCAGCACTGTTTTTAGAACCGGGAACCACCATGAAACAATTACAAATTAGTAAGCTGATTACTAACCGGGAAGGTCAATCCGTTGAGAAATATTTGCAGGAGATCAGCAGGGTAGCCTTGCTTACGCCGAACGAAGAGGTCGAACTCTGTAAAAGAATTCAAAATGGGGAAAGCGCAGCACTCGTAAAACTGACTAAAGCCAATTTACGGTTCGTGGTTTCGGTTGCGAAAAATTACCAAAACTATGGCATGCCCTTAAGCGACCTCATTAATGAAGGAAATGTCGGCTTAATAAAGGCCGGTCAAAGGTTTGACGACACACGCGGTTTTAGATTTATTTCCTATGCGATATGGTGGATACGTCAGGCAATCATGTATGCGATCGCCTCTCAATCCAGAACCGTGCGGCTTCCGTTTAACCGGATGAGATTGGTCACCCAGATATCAAAAACTTATTCCAAACTTGAGCAGGAATTTGAACGCGAACCTACTTTGGAAGAGTTGGCAGATGTTCTAAACATTACCGCTGCGGAGGTGCGGGATACAATAAACGCTTCGGGGCGTTAGTTTCTATGAATGCCCCATTGAACAGTGTAGGAAAAGAAGAAAATTGCCTGGTGGATATGCTGGAAAATAAAAACGGAAAACCTCCTGATTCAGACATGATGGTGGACTCCTTGCGAAGGGAAATCAGCAAGGCCCTGTGCACATTGTCTCGCCAGGAATCGGCTGTAACTACAATGTATTTCGGACTCAATTGCCAAGAACCCATTGGCTTGGAGGAGATTGGGACCCGATTAAGTTTAACCAGGGGGCGGGTACGTCAGATTAAGGATAATGCCATTCAACGACTGAGGTGCAATGAGGAATGTAAATCTTTGAAATTTTATTTAGGGTAGAGAAGGGATATCTTTCCAACCAGAAAGGACATCCTACGATCGGTGTTGGAAGGAATTCTGAAGCAGTCTGCAATACTACAGCATTTATTTAAGGCAATTTTCTCATCGTATTTTCAGCATTGCGCTTTTCAACAGAGTAAACATCCTTCGCCTTTGTTAGGGTGTATGATTAAGATTGTAGTCTATTTTGAAGATCAATCTCCAAAGGAAAAACCCACAGAGCTTGCGGGGCTTTCCAAAAGGCTTAATATTGTCGGCCTCCAGCCCGTCCAGGGTGATGTGTTCGACTATCAAGATATAAGTACCGAGGACAAAGATAGAATTGCTCATCTGAATAGTGGCCCCATAAACAAATTGATTGTTAAATCCAGAAAATTTACGTTTGAAAACTATTACGCCGGTCTCCATATTTTTTTGGAATCCAAAAAAGACTAACATGAAAAAAATTATTTCCAGGAGAAGTTTAACGGAGTCAAGAATTCCTTAAGAATTGGGTAGTAACATTGGATACTTAAAACCCTGGGTGATCCTGAAAATTATTCTATGTTTTCTATTAATAGAATACTTGTTCCTGTAAATTTCCAAAGCGGAACCGAAGAGGCTTTGTCAACAGCAAAAGGTATTGCTAAGCGGCAACATTCGGAAGTCTTTCTTCTCCATGTCATCGATTCGGCACGGGAAATTGATGGGGAGAGCCTGATCAACAACATTATTAATGGTCGAAGTCCGGCGTTAGGATATTCGCTGGATAAGCTCTCGGAACTGGAGAACAAATTAGCCCGGGTGGGGATCAAGTCCACTTCCCTGGTACGGCAGGGATCCATTGTTGGAAATATTTTGCATTTAGTTAAAACAAAAGGAATTGACTTGATGGTCCTGGGAATTCGCCATCATAGCTTTTTTGATTATCTTTTTGGTATGATAAAAAAACTGATTGATGAGGCACCTTGTCCTATTTTGACGGTACCCCGCAAAAAAGAAGAATTCAAGAGGGTTTTGATTCCGGTCCTCCAATTTAATAATGCAATTGAAAAATACGAGTATGCGAGACCCATTATCAAAAGAAACAAAGCGTTCGCTAACCTGACAGCATTTCTCAGTTCAGAGGCTCCGGTTATGAAGAATTCTTTGATCTTGCTATTGGAGCTTCTGGAGGAGAAATTACGCGATGACCTGATCCCCTTTGAAAGTTCGGCAAGCATCACTCATGATTTTAGCCATAGTGTTCTGAAATCGGCTTCTGAGGACAATTCGGATTTGATTGTTCTTCCGGACTCCATAAGGCAAGGAATTCCAGACTATATTTTCGGAAGTTCAACGCACCGGATTGTAAATAATTCACCGGTTCCGGTTCTTTCCATTAATTCAAGGACCGCAATGAAGGATCTTTAACCTGATTTGGATGAGATCTTTGCCGGAAATCGACCACTTGTTTTTGAATTTGTAAGACCTGAAAGCCATTGGATGCTGATTGACCACGATTGAACATTATCTCTTTGTAGGCGGGCTCCGGAGGAATTATGGTTGATCGGTATTAAAGGGGTAAAACCTTGTTGAAATTTGTCTTATATTAATCTCATCAAAAGCCACAATGAAAATTCTCATTATTGAAGATGAGGCTGAATTATTAAGTTCAACGAAATCGTATTTAAAAACGGAAGGATACGTGTGCGAGTGTGCCTCGACCTTTAGCGAGGGGGTGGAGAAAATAAATCTTTACGAGTATGACTGCATTCTGGCGGATATCGGATTACCGGATGGTAATGGCCTTGATTTGGTGAAAGAATTAAAATCGAAATCCTCCAATACGGGAATTATTATAATTTCCGCCCGCACTGCTCTCGACGATAAGATAACTGGGTTGGATATTGGAGCTGACGATTACCTGACCAAACCCTTCCATTTGTGGGAGTTAAATGCCCGGATAAAGTCGCTTTTGCGACGAAGAAAATTTCAAGGCAGCAAGGACATTTTCTTTAATGAGATCCGCGTTTCAACAAACTCGCTGGAACTTGAAATTCACGGGAAACGGCTGGCACTTACGAAAAAAGAGCTGGACTTGTTGATCTATTTTATTTCAAATAATGGTCGAATACTGACCAAAGAATCCATCGTCGAGCACTTGTGGGGTGACTATATTAATTCGGTCGATTCATACAATTTCATTTACGTCCATGTGAGCAACCTGCGCAAGAAACTGGTGGATAACGGAGCAAGGGACTATATAAAGACAGTGTATGGTATCGGTTACCGGTTTTCTCTGGAATGAAACTTCTTGATAAGACAAACATTTATTTTTTTGGCGTATCCCTGTTGATTTTTTGCATTGGGGGAGTCTTATTTTTTATTCTTTTTAAAATTATAATTGACATCGATCAGAACCAGAAATTACAGTTGAGGAAGGAGTACACTATCAAACAATTGATGAAATCGGATAGTCTCGAATTTTATCAGAAGTATTCAGCCAACATGGTTTTTATTCGGCCTGTCCCTAAGTTTAATGACAGTACGGAGAGATTTTCCGATACGACGATATTTGACAATATCGACCTTCAGAATGTTGCCTACCGCAAACTAAGTCTGAATGTCACGATCAAAGGAAAAAGCTACCGGATAGAAATGCGGAGGGCGCTTGTGGAGATGACCAGGCTGATTGAAGGAGTTGTCATTCTTGTATTAATATTATTTACCGCATTTGTTGCCATACTTTCCCTGGTCAATAACCGATTATCCAAGGCTATCTGGAAGCCCTTTTACCAGATCCTGGATCGGATTAATACCTACCGGATCGACCGGGCTGAAAGCCTTTCCTTCCCCGAATCTTCGATAGAAGAATTCAATATTCTTTCAGTGGATATTGAGAAGATGACCTATAAAATTCATCAGGAATTTAATATTCAAAAGGAATTCATCGAGAATGCTTCCCATGAAATACAAACTCCGCTGTCGATCATTAACAGTAAACTGGAAATTCTTCTTCAAACCCCTCAACTAGCTAGCGAGCAACTTGACCTGATCAATTCATCACTGATCGCTGTCAAAAGGCTTTCGAAGTTAAATGAAGCGCTTTTAATTCTTTCCCGCATTGAGAACAGACAATTTCATTATACCGAAGAAATTAATATCAACACTGCGCTGGATCGCCATTTAGAGAACCTGGAGGAATTAATCCAAATCAATAATATCAGTATAACCAAAGAATACCTTGATAAGATCCGGGTTACCATGAATCCTTTCTTGGCCGATATCCTGCTGGAGAATTTGATCACGAATGCTATCCGTCACAATGTCACCGGTGGCTCAATCATCATCAGAACGGAAATGGAGGGTTTGACTATTTCCAATACAGGAGCCGAACCTTCCGGGGATCCCGGAACGCTGTTTCAACGTTTTGTTAAGGTTAATAAAAAGTCTAATTCCCTTGGGTTGGGACTTTCGATTGTGAAGGGGATAAGCGACACCTACCGGTTTATTATCGATTATACTTTTGTGAACCCGATGCATAGAATCAGTTTACGAATAAACCCTTCGAATTCATTCCCCGCAAAATAATCCTTTCTCCCTACGTCAGTTTTGAAATTCCGCTGCAATTCCAGCGGCCTCGCTTTAGCGCTGACATTGACTGGGCATTGTCGGAAATCTAATTCTTTTATTCCTTAAAACAGTTCTTCTGAAGAATTGCTTAAGGTTTGCGAAGTAGCTTTCCGAAGCGTACAAAAAAACTGAAAACCAATCAACAAATCGAAACATAGCCTTTTAAACCAAACTGTTATGAAACTTTTCTTCTTTAATAACCAAAGAGCAATTGCTCTGACCTTATCGACAGTGCTGATCGCTTCGTCGGTTTGGCTGATTGAGGTGGATAGAACGAACCGCCGCTTGACCGATATGTTCGCGCGTGAGAAACTGAAAGCGGATTCACTAAAAGCGGAAAAATTATCCCTTCAGAAAGAGCTGGACAGCTTTAAAAATGAAGTAGCTGATTTATCCGTTAAGAATCGGGAGTCGAGTAAATCACTGCAAGAGGCTTCTTCAAAATTGGCGGCCATGGAGGAGGCAATGAAAAAAAACAGGAAAGAGAATGTTTCTTTTCAACAGCTAAAGAAACAGCACATGGAATTAATCCAATTACGCACCGACCTGGAGGATCAGGTGACAGCCCTGAAAACTTCGAATGCCCGGCTACAGCAGGAAAATAGCACCCTAACAAACAGAATAGCCTTTCTTACTGAAAATAATAAGTTCCTCAGCGAGGAATTGGTAAAGGCTCAGCAGGCATCGACGGACAATACTCAGGTAGAGGCGGTGACCAGGTCAGGGAAACTCATTGTGAAAGCGCATCGGACAAGAAAAATAATAATGAATTTCAGTGTCCGGAAAGACCTGAATAATCCCAGCTTTAAAATTATTGACCCTAAAGGAAATACGCTGACCGATAAAGAAGGGATTTTTACCTCGTTGAAACTCAACGACAATTATGTACCCGGTAAAGAGGGCTCAACTCAAATCACACGGATGGAGGTCACCTACAAACCCATCAAAAAACTAAAACCGGGTATTTACAAGATCGAGGTTCTCAATAACAATCTGCATGTAGGAAATTTTGTTTTGGCATTAAGGTAGTAGAATGATTTTCCTCATTGCAGGACCCAATCCGAAAGGCTTGGGTTTTTTTGTGCCCTGCGACAAACGGCGAGCATTGAGTCCAGCGAAGAGTTGTATCAGCCGAAAGGTCACGGAATAGCTACCCATCCCGATTTGATTTGACTTTGTTGGGAGCCTATATTGATGAATCAGCTATAATGTGAATGAAGCTCTTCATGTATCCGAACGCAAGCGTTAATTCGGTTGGATTGTTTCTAAAAGCAAATTCAAACTAGAGCTTGCTATTGACAAGCCTGGCAAAACATTGATGGGTGTAACTCTTTCACTGTTGCGTTCGATTTCATGATCGTCGATTCAACACATGCGACAATGCTAACAAAGGCATTTGGTAAGTTTGAAACATTTTTGAGGCTAGGTCTTAAATTTTAATTTGAAATATAAAAGGAAGGAGGAAAGGATTAGGGTAATGGCATTGGCGACCATAACGGGCCAATTCGTGATCAAGATGCCATAAATCAGCCATAGCAAAGTTCCAATACAAAAGATCGAAAACATTCCGAGCGAAAGATCTTTCGCGGAACGGGTTTTCCAGGTTTTGATTACTTGGGGTAAAAAAGAAATTGTCGTAAGAATACCGGCGACAAGGCCGATGAGTTCAACAGAGTTCATAGAAAGTCAAAGTACGAAGGTAACCAAAAATAAACTTGTCGCTTTTGGCGGTTTGCCTTTGGTAAAACTCTGTCGGTTAAGATGTTTGGTAGCTAATGTAATCAAACTTTCATCACTCTCAACAGCCGCGAATCAGGCATCATCAGCATTCAATTTGGATATAACCACCGGCATTCCATGACACTGGAAGATAGTGGAGCCAAAATAAATTTAACGAGAGCTCGCGTATGGCAGATTAAAGACAAGAGTGTTTAAAGACTCAGGCACACGGATCAATGCAAAAGCCTGAAATTTTATCTGGGGTAACCGCGTTCGCTTTATTTAAAGGCTCATGCGAACAATCGGGTTTACGTCACTTATTGGAATCATACTCTTTCAAGATATTCTGATAGGTATTAACCAAATCGCCATATTCCCGTGACTCAGACTGCCGATAATTAGCTTCAAAATAGGAGATCCCCATTTTGTCTGTGTCCGCGATCAAATGCTTTTCCACGTCTGATTCCAATGTTGTAAGCTCGTCGCTGGCTTTTTTAGCTTTTTGATATTTCTTGGTTAGGAAGAAATGGATATCCTTCAGGTCAACAAAAAGGGCGCCAAGTGCCAGTCCAGCCATTATACTGTACCCATAGTTAGCTTGATTTTTTGCAGTTCCGTAGGAACCAATAATTATGGCGGCAAATGAAATTCCCTTGCTATACCAATCAATCCGATTAGCCAGATGATCACGCGTTTTGTTTATTCTTACTTCATAGCTTTTTATGTTCTTTTGAAGGACTCGTAGCGAATCAATTTGCTTTTTGAAATAGCTTCTGGCAATATCCCCGTTTACCCTCGGGTGAATTGAAATTGAGACATTTTGCAACGATTCTTTGTTGAGGTCGTTTACGAATTTCAAAAAGACCGAAAACCGGAGCTCGTCACTCACCGCATCATCAATTTCCACATTTTTAGTCGTGTACATGCGAAGAAATTGGGGATTCTGATCGTCAAATCGAATCACTTTTTTTAAATCATAAAGGTTGGTATCGCCGAGCACTTTTGTTTGATTTGGCTCTAGGTGATACGGCTCGTTGAAATCAACCTTGATCAGTTCATCAATTTTGTCATCATCATAGAATGAAAACTTTCTGTTCTCCAGCGTCATGCTCAGCGCCTCATAGTTACTTTTCAGAGCAAGGTGGACTTCGGCCGAGAGGGGTGAATTGGAATGCCGTGCACGTATGACAAGCTCAGTGGGTTTTAATTGTTCATTAAGATAAAGCAGTTTTTTGATAACAAGTTCATTTTTGTTGTAAGGACTTACTTTAATACACGATAAATTCTTGGGTGAATAATCGAATTGTAAAGGGTCATCTTCTTTGCTATAGGCAGGAACAAAGTAGTCAGCAAGATTGATGTAAGTATCTCCTCTTGTCTCAAGATTTACAACACCAGGACGACTCTTATCCGGTATAGGCGGCAGATTATGCCGCAAGGTTATTTTGAATTTTATAACTTTTGATACTTGCTCAGGGTCACTACTCAGTGCTCCATTGGCCAAGCTAAAACGTAACTCACGGAAGGGGTTTATTTTAAAATCCTTGTAACTGGGTACCCAAAAGACTATCATGGACTTAGTATCGGCATAAATTATGCCATCGAACGAGGGATTGCTTTGTATAACCATAAGTTTCCCGGGAGAATTTTTTATCGTAGAGAGTCTAAAAGAAATAGTATCACCTTCATTTACGATCATTTGAGCAATCCTTGCGCTCTTATTGCTCATGAAGTCTGTGAGATGAGATACAAATGAAGGAGGATTATTTTGCTGGAAGTCCAACTCGAATTGATGAGGAAATTTAACAATGTGGATAGTTAGGTAGAGCATGGATTTCCGCACACTATCCGGTCGTGGACATGTGAGGCTGAATTTTAATGTTGTCTGGATATTCTTTTGGGTAAAGTCTGGAAGCCAACTAAAATGTCCGTCGGCAAGGGTGTACTCAAGCTTGTCGCAATTCAGGCAAACTGGGAAACATTCCGGGCAACCTTGTCCTTTTACCCGGAGAGAAAATCTGACCGTATCGCCAACATAAAAAAACATTTCAGCCGAATTAGAGTACGTCAAACTATCTCTTGTTGCGTCCAATGAACATGTTTGCCCCAAGGATGTGTTGGCCAAGCCGATCAAGAAATGAATAACCAACAATAGTAAAGAGCTACTACGGTGTTGCCTTTTCCTATTCATCTGCATGGGGTGAGTTTTGGATGTTCTATTGACAACCGCCAAATGGCTATGAATTTAAAACCAAAAATACAATCAATTACATGCCGTTCATCAAAAGTGCTGAAACATTGCCACTTTAAATAATTAAATTAGGGGAAGGACATTTCTAAAGAATCTCTAAAGAATTGCACATTATCTTTAGTGCCCTACATTGATTACGACACCAAGCTTCGCTGACAAGTGCAAAGAACCTTTTGAAATATATAGACATGCCCTGATCAAGATCAACCAAAAAAACCTTCCTTATCGTTCTTTTGTCAATTCCGATAATGCCCATGTCGGAGAATGGGTCCTCGCCCTTGGAAGTCCCTTCAACCTTAATTCCATGGTTACGTGAGAATCACATACCGGGGTGCACATTGTCAATGACGCGCAAATAGTTTTGCCAATCCTTATAGCTGTTTCTGTTAATTATGTAAAAATATTTTGATATAGTGTAACACCTTCCGATAAGAAATATGTCAAATTCGAGACTTTGATTAAGAGCACTTAAGTGACTTATTTCATTTCCCTCGTTTGATTAAAGTCGTGATTTGAATGTTGGAACACATTTTGGTAGAAAGAAGGCATAAAGGGTTCCCATTCAGCAGGATTTTCTGATAGCTGGTTAGTGGAAAAACCCTGGGGCTAACCCAGTTATCGCAAAGAACGTCCATGGAGTCTCCTTATTTTCCACTTGAAGTTTTGGTGGATCCGGCAAAATCCAGAAACGACGTAACCCATGATGTGTTGGCGGCCGCTGATGGCAAGAAAAAATTCTGGTTAGTCTCTTTTTCATTAGCCGGCATCTTGCTGCTGACCGGCGGCTATTGCATGTGCAAAGTTTGGTGGGATGGCATTGGGATGTGGGGAGAAAACAGTTCAGTAAACTGGGCTTGGGATATCACTAATTTTGTCTGGTGGATCGGGATTGGTCATGCCGGTACCTTGATATCAGCCATACTTCTTTTGTTCAGGGCGAAATGGAGGAATTCAATAAACCGATCAGCAGAGGGAATGACCTTGTGTGCCGTGACCTGCGCAGGATTTTACATCGTAGCTCATCTAGGCAGGCCATGGATCATGTATTATATTCTCCCGTACACGAATAACTTCGGATCATTGTGGATCAATTTCAATTCTCCACTAGTCTGGGATATGTTTGCCGTCCTGACGTATATTCTGATTTCGGCGTTGTACTGGTACATGGGACTACTGCCAGATTTTGCAACCATGCGAGAGCGAACCAACGGGGCCAGGCGCGTGGTCTTTTCATGTCTGAGTCTTGGGTGGAAGGGAGACGCCTGGAACTGGAGACGATATGAATCGGTCATGCTTACCCTTGCCGGACTGGCAACGGCACTGGTAGTATCGGTACATTCGATCGTGGCCATGGATTTTGCCACCTCTATAATCCCCGGGTGGCACTCCACCATTTTTCCTCCTTATTTTGTAATTGGTGCAATCCTTTCAGGGTTTGCCATGGTGCTGACCCTGCTAATTCCATTAAGGAAATTAATGGGTCTGGAAAGCTATATCACCCTGAATCACATTGACAAGATGAATCAAATGGTTCTGATCACTTCAGGATTGGTAGGAATAGCCTATGCCACCGAACTTTTTGGCGCATTTTACGGCAATCAAAACGACCATCAAATCTACATGTATAAGCTGACGGGCGATTATTTCGTTTTGTTCCTGGTGATGAATATGTGTAACGCTGTGCTGCCACAGCTGCTTTGGATAAGAGGACTTCGGCGAAATATAGGTTTTACTTTTGTTCTTTCGATCTTCATCAATATCGGAATGTGGACCGAGCGATTTGTCATTATTGTTACATCGCTTTCACATGACTATCTTCCCTCAGACTGGAAACTTTTCACGCCGACGTTGTTCGACATTGGCGTATTCATTTTTTCATTGGGAATTTTCTCGTCCATGTTTCTTCTAATCTGCAAGTTTATTCCCATTATAAATATGTCTGAAGTCAAGTCGCTCATTAAGCCAATCTCTGACCTTACAAAATCTATGAATGCAAAGGCTCAATGACCAACTTCACTAAGCTATACAACTCCTGTTTTTTCCTGTGCGGCTCGTTTCACCAACAGGGTTCCAAGAAATAGCAATATCAAAACGCCGGCGATTCCCGGAGCAAGTATCAGCCATTTAAACAAACTCCCCGATTCAATATTACTTTCAACCGAACTGAGGGACCGTAGGTCGCTGTTTGGCGTTACACGTCTTCGTCCGTTTACTCCCCCTTGCGCCGAAACCGATGAGGAAGCGAATTCGATATACGCTAGTATGTTTTCGATATCGTCATCGCTCAGAAATCCCATGTCGATCATTGGCTTGTGATTGTAATTTTTGAAAAGGTTCATCGCATATGGATCACCGGATTCAATTACCTGCGATGAATTTCTGATAAAGTGTCTTAGCCATGCTGCTGAGTGACGCTTGGTTACGCTTCCAAGCGCCGGGCCGAATGTTTCATCCTGGACGTGATGACATGTCAGGCACTGATCCTGAAAAAGGACCTTTCCGTGGACGATCTGATTACCGCCATTTTGCATTACATCATTATCAATGTCAACCGTCTCAGCCGGGTGAAGGGATTCGCTTTCGATGTACAGGAGCAAATTATTGATTTCATAATCAGAAAACCAGTTAAACGAAGGCATTACCTGGTGATGGTAATGTTCAAAAAGTTCACTGCCATAAGGATCACCTGATATAATGACATCCTGGGAATTCCTGATAAATCTGCCAAGCCATTCCTTTGTGTGCTTTTTCGGACTGCTTGCGAGCATTGGCCCGATGATCCCCCTATGCACGCCATGGCATGGGCGGCAACTGGTATTAAAAAGTGTCCGCCCGGAAATGAAAGACGCTGACGTGTCGGTTTGCGCGTGCGTGAGAAGGCTTCCACATACGAACGCTAACATGACCATTCGTCTTGCGATGACGCTCAGCGAAGTCATGATGGATTGTGTTTATGGGGAACGTTTTGTGGAATGTAATCGCTGGCAGATTCCGGAACACTGTAATCGTAAGGCCATCTGTATACGACCGGCAACGATCCGTTCCAGTTGCCCTCAACCAACTCGGACTCCGTCGTCCATTCAAGTGTATTAGCTCTCCATGGATTTTTGGGCGCCGTTGGTCCAAAGAAAATGGAATAGAAGAAATTCGCAATAAAAATCAACTGGGCTGAAAAGGTGATCATTGCCACCACCGAGATAAAGAAATTCAAATTGGCGTATCCACTAAAAGCTTCAAAATAGCTGAATGAATAGTATCGCCGGGGGAGCCCTGAAAGACCAAGGAAGTGCATCGGAAAAAAGATCAGGTAAATGCCGACGATCGACAACCAAAAATGTATGTATCCCAGGGTAGAGTTCATCATTTTCCCAAACATTTTTGGAAACCAAAAGTACACCCCGCACAAAAATCCGAAAAAAGCGGCACTGCCCATGACCAGATGAAAATGCGCTACAACAAAATAGGTATCGTGCAGTTGTATGTCGATGGCAGAGTTGGCAAGAAATATTCCCGTCAGCCCGCCAGTAATAAAAAACGAGACTACGCCTACGGCGAAAAGAAAAGCCGGCGAAAAATGGATGTTGGATTTTGATAACGTTGCCAACCAGTTGAATACCTTGATCGCTGAGGGAACTGCGATTACAAAGGAAGTGAGGCTAAAGACAGAACCAAGAAAGGGATTCATGCCGGAAACAAACATATGATGTCCCCATACCATAAATGAGAGAAACACGATCGCAAACATAGCTGCCACCATCATCGGATATCCGAAAATTGGCTTCCTGGCCTGAGACGAAATAACATCTGAGATGATTCCAAATGCAGGTAATATAGCAATGTAAACCTCAGGATGCCCAAGGAACCAAAACAGGTGCTGGTACAGGATCGGACTCCCCCCCACGTTGGCAAGGGGTTCACCGGCAATAAATATTTCCGACAAATAGAAGCTTGTGCCGAAAAGCTTATCGGACATTAATAGCAGCATGGCGTCGAACAAGACAGGAAAAGAAAGTAAACTGAGAATTGCTGTAAACAAAAACGCCCACATCGTGAGCGGCAACCTCCATAACGTCATTCCAATTGTCCTCTTATTGATAATTGTGCTGATGAAGTTGATAGCGGTAAGCGCCGCCGAGATGACAAATAACATCATACTGATAATCCAGCAGGTCATTCCCGCACCAGAACCGGTCGCTGCCTGAGGGAGTATGCTCAGCGGCGGATATGCGGTCCAACCCGAAGAGGCTGCCCCGGTTTCAAGCGAGAATGAATAAAGAAGAATAATTCCAGAAAGAAAGTAACTCCAGTAAGAGAGCATGTTGATGAATCCTGAAGCCATTTCTCTTGCGCCAATCTGCAAGGGGATTAGAAAATTACCAAGTGTACCGATGAAGCCGCCCGTAAGGACGAAGAAGACCATAATGCTTCCATGCGCGGTGATCATTGAAAGATAAAACTCCGGATCAAGTCTCCCGGAGGAAACCCGATTTCCAAGCAAAGTCGAAAGCCAGGTAAGATCGGCATTCGGGAACCCTAATTGAATACGAATGATGATGGAAAGAATCCCTCCGGCAAGCGCCCAGAAGATGCCGGTAAAGAGATATTGCTTGGAAATGATTTTGTGATCTGTGCTAAACACATACGTCGTAAGAAATACATAAAGAGGACCATTGTCCTTTTGGAGTCTCTTAATTGGATAATTCTCCGACTTTCCTACAAACTGTTCATTCATTTTTTATTATTTGACCGTGGCGCCAACATCAACAGGTTTTTGCGAACGGTACCACGCATCAAAATCGCTCGGTTCGTCGACGACAAGAATAAGTTTCATCGCAAAATGCATCCTGCCGCAGAGTTCTGCGCAGGCAATCTCGTAGTTAAATTCGGGATCATTGCGTTTGACTCTCATTTCCCGGGTAGAAAAAATGGGGGTAAAGTTCATGCCTGTTATCATTCCAGGGACCGCGTCCATCTTGGATCGGAAATAAGGGATATAAAGGCTATGGATAACATCGTTTGACCGAAGTATCAGATGTATCGGCCTTGCCTTCGGGACGTGCATCTGGGCCGGAATAAAATCATCTTTTCCGTCTGGGTCTGCAGGATCAACACCCGAATCATTGTCGGTATTGACAAACCGAAACGATGCCCGGCCAAGTTTTTGGTCCTGCCCACCGTATCTTACTTTCCAGCTGAATTGCTGGCCCACAACCTCTATATTCAGTGCATCATCGGGAGCCTTGTCAACGATTTTCAACCACAACATTTCGCCCCAGACGAAGAGGAAGACGAAGAAGATCGTGGTGAGAACGGACCAGGTAAACTCAAGCCTGAATGACCCGACCTGAAAAGTCGCATTTCTTGCGGCGGTAGTTTTGTTTCGGAACAAAAAATAAAAAAGAAGAATCTGTGTGACGACAAACGTTATGGTCGTTGCGATTGAGATCGTTACAAAAAGGGGAACTACTTGAGTTGCCGGTGTAGCGGTTGGATAGGGTAAGAATATCTTTGAGTAATATAACGTCGAGCTCACAACAGCAACCAGAAAGACGATGAGAAAAAGGATGGCAAATCTGTTTTGGTTATTTTGCAGCCATTGGCTTTTTGCTGGTTTAGACGCAGTCAGTCTATTTGTCAAGGTGTTAGCGGTTCGCAGGTCGTCAAACAAATAACCGTGCCATTCGAACAGGGGACTGAACCCGATTCTCAAAAACTTGAGGTCGACTTTTGGGCGGGCGAATACTGGCAGAGGAATTAAGAAACCAACACTGTTTTTGCTCTATGCTGAGCGAACCTTTCTAGAATACCGCATGCTCCAATGGATTGTTATTGTAGAGAAAATTCCACAAAGAGTCTGTTCTGAACCTCGCTGCTATGTTTAAAGATGTCGGCATTCGAGGAATGGTTTTTTAGGTGCTCAGGAGGGTTCGAAATCGAAGTGGAATTGGCTTAGTGATTATTGCGTTGAAGCAATTCAGAAATAATTAATAATAATAGAAATTCTAATGCCGGTTTTTGATTGTGATTTAGGGGCTCCTTCAAAAAAGTTTACACATTTCTGGAAGCACACCGTAGGCAGTGGCCATGCTACACTGGCGCTACGTGCAGATTGGCAACGCCAATTGATACGGTGCCATACGGAATTGGGTTTTGAATATGTCCGGTTTCATGGATTATTATCGGACGATATGAGCACACTTCTCGGCGAAAACGACAAACTGGTATATTCTTTTTTCAACGCTGACCAGATTTGCGATTTTTTGCTTTCGATAGGAATGAGGCCATTCGTAGAACTTTCGTTCATGCCGACTACACTTTCTTCCGGTGCCGAAATTGTTTTTCACTACAAAGCAAATGTAACGCCGCCCAGGGATTACGGGCAGTGGGAAACCTTAATCTATACGTTGGTTCAGCACTGGGTTGAGCGGTATGGCGTTTCCGAAGTGCGAAATTGGTTTTTTGAAGTTTGGAATGAACCTAATCTTTTAGCATTCTGGGCGGGAAGTCAGGCGGACTATTTTAATTTGTACCAGCATACAGCCAGTGCCATCAAGAAAGTCCATCCTGAATTGCAGGTGGGTGGCCCCGCTACAGCAGATAATGCATGGATAACTGATTTTCTGAAATTCTGTGAGGAAAAGAAAGCGCCGGTCGACTTTATTTCCACTCATCACTATCCTACGGATGATTTTGGCAAGCCAGGTGATGATACCCTTGCCCAACTTTCAAGCAGCACGCGGAGTGTGTTGGAGAAGGAGGTAGCCAAAACAAAAGCGCGTGCCGGTGATAAGCCGGTGTATTATACGGAATGGAGTACTTCGTCAAACCCGTTTGACGAGCTGCACGACAGGCCTTATGCGGCCTCCTTTATTACAAAAACAGTTATGGAAGCACAGGGCTATGTGAATGGCTATAGTTATTGGACGTTTTCTGACATCTTTGAAGAAAATTATTTTCCGTCACTTCCTTTTCACGGTGGTTTTGGTCTGTTAAATATCTATGGCATTCCAAAACCTGCCTACAGGGCCTATCAATTATTGCACGACTTAGGAGATGAAATTTTGCCGGTATCAGGTACTGATAAAACTGTAAATGTTTGGATAACCAGAAAAACCGGGATGCTGAAAATACTCATTACCAACTCTGCACTTCCCCGGCACCCTGTAAAGACCGAAAGGGTGAAAATTCAGTTAAAGAATATTAAAAAAATACTCTCCTCATTTACTGAAATAATTGACGACCACCATGCCAATGCCCGTCAGGCATGGCAGGACATGGGGCAGCCGGAAAGCCTTACTCTCCTGCAGGTGAATGCATTGGAGTTAGCATCATCCCTTCGCAAAGAACCGTGCGAAATTAACGACGAACCTGGTTCGGTGTTTGTGGAAGTATGCATAGAACCTCAGGGAACAATCTGCATTACATTGGAAACAGAATGACCATTCAAGAACAATCATCTGCAGGGTTGGATCAAAGCCAGCTGAATAAGGATGCCGATGTACTGCTTGACCTGCAACGCGAAACTTTTGATTTTTTTCTAGCCCAGGTGGATCCTGAGACCGGTTTGGTGGCTGACAAAACAGACCCGGATTCTCATGCCAGTATTGCCGTCGTCGGCATGGCCCTGAGTGCTTACGTCGTCGGTACTGAAAGAAAACTATTGTCAAGAACCGACGCCATCAGCAGGACGTTGAAAATATTGCATTTCTTCCAGTCAAGCTATCAGGGAACGGCGACCGATGCAACGGGGTACAAAGGATTTTACTACCATTTTCTGGATATGCATACCGGTAAGCGTGCGTGGCAAAGTGAATTATCGACTATCGATACTACTTTTTTTATCGCCGGTGCATTGGCTTCCGCCAGCTATTTTACGGGTGAAAGTGAAGAAGAAGCGGAGATCCGCCGGATTGCAGAATTCCTTTATCGCCGTATCGACTGGGTTTGGGCACTCAACGGAGGTACAACTATATCCCACGGATGGAAGCCGGAATCCGGATTCCTTCCGTATCGGTGGGCGTTAGGATACAGTGAAGCGCACCTGTTATATGCCCTTGCTTTAGGATCACCGACGTTTCCCGTAACCCCTGACGCTTATTCGCTTTGGACTTCCACTTTTGAATGTAAGACGGTCTATAATACAGAATACATTTATGCAGGGCCATTGTTCATCCATCAATTTTCTCACATGTGGATTGATTTTCGAGGCATCCATGATGCAGTGAATAAGAGAACAGGTATTGATTATTTTGAAAATAGCCGGCGCGCAACAAATATTCATCGTCAATATGCCGTTGAGAACCCTCAGGGCTTTAGTCACTACGGAATTAATTGTTGGGGGTTTACTGCGAGTGATGGGCCGGGTAATAGAAAAATGATCATTAACGGTGTTTCCCGGACCTTCCATGATTATATAGCGAGAGGAGCACCCTTTGGTCCGGATGATGGCACGGTTGCTCCGTGGGCAGTTGTCGCCTCTCTTCCATTTGAACCGCGAATTGTCATCGCCGCAATTCACCATGCCATTGAGCGATTGAATTTAAAGGACCACAGATTATATGGATTTGATGCAAGTTTTAATCCTACGTATCCAGAGAAATCAAGTAATCCAAACGGGTGGGTTTCCCCCTGGCGTTTTGGGCTGAACCAAGGTCCCGTTGTTATCATGATCGAAAATTATCAGTCAGAATTGCTCTGGAAAGTAATGCAGAATTGTCCTTATCTCTCGGCTGGGCTGCGCCGTGCCGGGTTCAGCGGTGGATGGCTTGAGGGGATACATTAGCCTGCTATCGCAGCTGGCCCATGGCACGACCTCTGGCTTTATTGCTCGGTTCCCCTTGCTGAGAGTGTCATCTGGCTTATTTTTTAAATAAATCCGGCGAGGAATAATTCGCGACATCAAAATTAACCTTCATGAATCTTCTCCCTAAACTCAAAGGACAATCTGCATTGGTGACTGGCGCAAACAGCGGCATCGGAAAAGGAGTGGCTCTGGCTCTTGGTAATGAAGGTGTAAAAGTAGTCGTAAACTATGTTTCTCATCCAGAGGCCGCAGAGGCTGTCGTTGCAGAAATAAAAAGCAACGGAGGTACTGCAATTGCGTTGTACGCCGATGTAAGCAACGAAGAACAAGTCCAGCTTATGTTTAAGGATATGTACAGGCAATTCGGGACCATTGATATCCTGGTGAATAATGCAGGAATACAAAAAGACGCACCATTTCACGAAATGACATTAGCGGATTGGCAACTTGTATTGGATATTAATCTGACGGGTCAATTCTTATGTTCCCGCGAGGCTGTGCGCGAATTTCTGAGAAGGGGCATTGTTGCTCAACGAAGCTGCGCAGTCGGGAAGATCATTTGCATGAGCAGCGTGCATCAGGTTATTCCGTGGGCAGGACACGTAAATTATGCCACCTCCAAAGGCGGTATCATGATGCTGATGAAAAGTATGGCGCAGGAGTTAGCGCCATCAAAAATAAGGGTTAATGGTATAGCGCCTGGAGCCATTCAAACCCCCATCAACGAAAAGGCGTGGGGTACCCCCGAAGCATTAAGTAGTCTCCTGACCCTCATTCCCTACAATAGAATCGGCCAACCCGATGACATTGGCAAGGTTGCAGTATGGCTGGCGAGTGATGAATCCGATTATGTTACCGGAGCAACTATATTCATTGATGGAGGAATGACCCTTTACCCCGGTTTTTCCACCAATGGATAGAACTCGACATTTCACTTCTACAAAATTCTCAACAGTCAACTGAGAATCCAATTCTTCACAAAGACATGTGCGGGCTCATTTAACATAGCGGAGAAAGATTTAGTTCACGAGACCACGATTCATCTTCACCTCTTACTTTCTTTCGCTCTTGAAAATTCCAGGTAACTTTTGCTTTAAGTCAAACATTCGAAACTAAATGCGAAGGAACTCGTATTAAGACTACCTTGGGTATTGAATGTAGGCGTTGAATAGTAGCGAGTGCTCGCCTCTTATCAGAGTTTGATTAGAGGTTATCCTATAGTTATTAAAACCAAAAAGTAACCCGGGTGAAATTATTATGAAAAATTTTGCATTACTACTGTTAGCCGCGGTTCTTGGAAGCGCGCTGACATTCACAGCTTCTCAAAAGTTTGGCTCTCATTTGTCAAGCTTAAAATATGAGGGCGATTCAGGTATTCTAGTGCATACCGTTGCTTATAATGGAGCCAATAATGGGGAAGGTGTTCCTTTGGATTTCGGAGCAACGGCGGAAAAGGTCATGCCTGCGGTTGTTCACATTAAATCCACTCAAGAAAGACCGGTTAGTTCATCGAATAATGACAATAACCCGTTTGGCGGCTTATTTCCCGGAGCCAGCCAGGCAGAACCAGGGCCAAGGGTGGGTACAGGTTCAGGAGTTATTATTAATGCAGGCGGCTACATTGTGACAAATAATCATGTTGTCCAAGGCGCCGATATCATCGAAGTGACTCTGCCAGACAATCGCACATTCAAAGCGGAGGTGATTGGCACAGATAAGGATACAGATATTGCATTGATCAAGATCAACCAAAAAAACCTTCCTTTTCTTTCTTTTGTCAATTCCGATAATGCTCACGTAGGAGAATGGGTCCTTGCCGTTGGAAATCCCTTCAACCTTAATTCCACGGTTACGGCTGGAATTATTAGTGCCAAAGGCAGAAGTATCAATATCATTGGAAGGGATGATCAGAATGGAAATAGTCCTCAGACAGGAAATACGGCAATCGAGTCTTTTATTCAGACCGATGCAGCTATTAATCCTGGCAATAGTGGTGGGGCCTTGGTTGACTTGAATGGTGGTTTGATTGGAATTAACACAGCCCTGGCAAGCCAGACAGGAACTTATATTGGCTATGGCTTTGCTGTGCCGTCTAATATTGTTAGCAAAGTAGTTGAGGATTTAATTGCTTATGGAACTGTGCAACGTGGGTGGCTTGGCGTGAGCATCCAAAATGTCACTAGCGACTTGGCGAAAATAAAGGACCTTTCTGAAGTGGAGGGAGCGTATGTGGTCGGTTTTGGCGACAAGAGTGCGGCAAGAGATTCCGGCATTAAGGAAGGCGACGTAATTGTAAAGTTGGATGAAACTGAGATCAAATCAAGCACGGCGGTGACAGCTTACATTGGAAGCAAACATCCTGGCGACAAAGTGAGTATAACCGTAAATCGCAAGGGCGAAACAATTGTGATACCTGTCGTTTTAAAAAACAAGGAGGGTAATACAGGCACTGTTAGGCGTGAGGAAAAAGATGCTTTTTCGTCATTGGGCCTGACAATGGAAGAGGCGAATAAAGACGTACTCAAACAGCTCGATTTGCAGGGAGGGGTGAAAGTGAAATTAAGTGAGGATGGCAGGATCGCGCGCTACACAGAGATGCACGACGGATTTATCATCACCCGCCTAGACGAGACACCCGTGAAATCAACGAAAGAAGTTGAGCAATTGCTCAAGGAAAAGAAACCTGGAGACTTAGTTACTTTTTCCGGTGTTTACTCTGACTATCCTCGGGAGTATATTTACGCTCTTAGGATGTAAACAAACCGTTCGGCGATGTAATGAACCTTTCTGGAGCTGGTTTGCAGCCAGGTTGTAAAAACTGCGGGGTTCTTAAAAACTTTGAGAGGAGGAGTCTACGGTGGGTAGATGCTTTCTCTCAATTGCTATTTTAGCGCACTTGACTCCCTTTAGTTTATCGTGTTTCGCGATCGGGCAACCCAAATTTTAGGCTAGCTTGCGGCGTCTTATTCAACCTCGCCTCGGGAGTGAATAATTATTTCCTTTTAGGCATACTCATTAGCCTCTCGGCTGCCTTTGCCTAGATTAATCATCTTTGATGCACTCTAAAAATGAGCTTCTCGTTTCAGTTTCTCAAAACTGATATCCCATTGCTGAGTTTTAGAGTAGATAATTGCCTCATGCCTCTTAAAAGTCGCCCCAATCCTGGTGGCATGGTTTTATTATAGGACCAATTGCCTTCGATGGTGAGATCGGTACTCCTGCAAGGTGAGCATGCCTCG
>Ga0302221_10000504_pt1 | contig 28724 bp, 33 predicted proteins | sample II_Palsa_E2_1_FD_193517 | JGI IMG/M metagenome (GOLD analysis project Ga0302221, IMG submission 193517) | Peat permafrost microbial communities from Stordalen Mire near Abisko, Sweden - II_Palsa_E2_1 | ecosystem: Environmental > Terrestrial > Soil > Palsa > Peat permafrost | place: Sweden... | reverse complement strand
TGTATTTTTATTTGCTTGTAAAACACCTCGGCCCCTTCAGATTGTATTTGAATTTTTCCTTTGGTAAGCAGTGTTTCCTGCCCGTTATCTGTTTGCCCGTTATGGTATAATATCATCATTATTTTACCATTTACAACTTGTACGCTGGTATCGCCGTGGCAATACAGGTCGACAGTGTTCCATTGGCCCGATGGGTTCTCGGCATCGCCGTTTTTTATACAATGCCTTCCCTGTTTGCTGCCCTGGCTGAAGGTGAGCAGCGTTCCATGAGGGTTATAAACATAATCGGTTTCAGATTTTTTAATTACCGGTATATCAGCCGTACCACCGGCAACGCCCCAGTAATCACCCACATTGCCTTCTTCTACCTGGAACTCTTGCGACCGCATCCATGCTCCATAATCAGCGCCATAAGGCCCTACGGAATGGTATAGCAGGCCGCTATCTTTCTTTTTGCCTTTCTTTTGCCCCCATGAAAGCGCGCCCCATTTAAACTGCAATTGCAGGTGATAGTTTTCATATTCCTTTTTGGTGGAGATGGCCCCCCAGTTCTCACCCGAAATACGGATAATGTTTTCACCGTTTTCATCCACTATAGTAAAAACATGGCGGGGGTCATTGTTTAAACCGACAGGGGTGCCGGTAATAGGTTTACCGCTATCATCCAGGTCTGGCCCAATGTACGTATCCCAGCCGCTTAGGTCTTTTCCGTTAAACAGTTGTTTCCAGTGGCCCGGTTCCCCGGTTGTTGTAAAACCAAATATCCCGATCGCTATCGGGATTACACAAAGCAACAGCGGCAGTATCAATTTAGCAGGTTTCATAATTGGTTGATTAATTTTATCGAAGATAAGGATTATAGCTGTTTGATTTAAATAAAGGGTTAATAATCTATCTTTAGATGATGAAACGCTTATTTATTATCGCCTCATTAATAGCTTTGTTTACTTTTAGAGCATTGGCCCAAATCCCTATATGGTCGGTTGATGCTGCTAAGTATGTTGGTAAAACAGTTTCTTTTGATGAATATGTGTATGATGTAATCTATAATCCGGGCGCCAATTTTTTTTTAATACGTTTAGCCGATCCTGACGTAAAAAAAAGTCCCATTATCACAGTGGTTATTCATAAAGTTAAAAAGAAGCGTATCCCCCGGTTGCAATCGCTAAATGGCCAAACTATCAGTGTTACCGGGAAATTATTAAGCAACAACGGAAATTTTATTATAAATGGTAGTAGCCAGGGAACCATAATAAGTGCCGAAAAAGCCCATCTCATGATCGATCCGCCCCCGCCGCTTCCTGCCCCTGTTGGAAAAAATATTGATATAAAAGACGCGGCCTTGCACGTTGGCGAGCTTATTAATTTATGCGATACAGTCCATGTTTACCCGGTGCATACTGACAGCCTTACCCTTTTTTGTATGGGCGGACGTTACCCCCACCAACTATTAACTGTTGCGGTAAAAAACCGAAGCGATACATTTAATGCTGACAATTATATAGGCGATCCGATGTGTGTTACAGGTATCATCACGTTACGAAATAACACACCTGTATTGCTTATTTCCGGTCCGGCAGCAATGCTGTTTTTTAGTTACCCTAAGCAGCAATAGTTCAATCCGGGAATATTTTGGTATGATAAAGTGATTTGTTAATTCGTTTTATTGGGCTTTTCCAATAGCTCATCGATCTTATCCACTAACTCGCCGATATTAAATGGCTTATTTATAAAAGCATCGAAACCAAAATTCCCAAATGAAATAGCCAATTCCGGGTAAGCGGAAATTAATACCACGGGCAAATGACAGGTTTCTTTGTTGCTTTTAATAAGCTGGCAAATTTTTCCGCCGTTTAAACCAGATAGTAAGTAATCTGTAAGTACCAGGTCGGGCTTATATTTCTCAATGGCTTCATATATATCCTCTGTCCCGTCAATACCTGTCACCTCGAATTCATTATAAACAAGCACAGTTTCAAGCACTTGTAAAATGTCTTCGTCATCTTCAATTATCAAAATTTGCTTTGACATAGTTTCTGCTTTAATTTAAACGCATAAGTATACCTGGAAATGTTGAAAGTATATATGTTTAACATCATGCCCGGTTGGTGATGTAAACACCTGGCAAATGCTAATTTATAAGATATTTAACGGTTTAATTAGGGAGGAAGTTTTTACCGTTTGATTTATTCCGCAAAAATAGATAAAAAAAAGTCGCATTTTCTGTCTAGTTAACGCGCCCAAACTGTTATACGTAAACTAATAATGATTTAGTTGCGATTTTATTGCCTTGACAGTAAAGAAAGTTAAATTGTTTTTACCAGGATTAGATAGCCAAGCCAACTGCAGAAAATTATTCCTTTTATTTAGAAAATTCTGCATCTTATATTGCGGTTAAACCTAAATTTTCCCCATTATTTGTTTTAAACCAAACCAAATGTCAACCTTTTTCAGGAAAGGTAGGGGTTCCCCCGTGCATCCTCATTTATGAACGTAACACTACGGATAATAGAAAAAGGAAAGAAGGCCTTTTCAGGCTGTTTATTAGAAAATTAACAACATTGGTGATGTTAATTTTGCAATGTATTTCTGTTTGTTAATTTTACAGCATGTTTGTGACACTAAAAAAATCACCAGCCCATGATAGTTATTAAAAATCATCCCGAATTTGAATCTTATTTAGGAAAAGAATTAGGCATATCCGGTTGGCATACCATTACCCAGCAGCAAATTAACCAGTTTGCTGATGCTACCATTGACCATCAATGGATTCATACGGATCCCGACAGGACTCAAAATGAAAGCCCGTTTAAGGGTACAATTGCACATGGGTATTTAACAGTATCAATGCTGCCTTATTTCTGGCACCAGATTGCTGATGTACAAAACCTGAAAATGCAAATCAATTATAGTATTGAAAACTTACGGTTTGCACACCCGGTAGTTGTTGACAGCCAGGTACGGCTTAAAGCAAAGCTTGTGGCAATAGTTAACTTAAGAGGTGTTACCAAAGCTACTATAGGTGTTGAGATGGAAATTGATGGCCAAAAGAAACCGGCTTATACCGGTGAGGTTGTTTTTCTATATCATTTTATAGAATAACCGGGTTGGTTAACTATGGATCGGCGATCAAATTGTTTGAAGATTGTAAGTTTTGGGTTTTAAATCCCAATTTACTATAAAAATATAAACCCTTGTTCCTTCAAATTTCGTATAAATAAATTTTCGGCAGTTAAATACGTTGATTGTTGATATGTTAGTGATTTTAAAAACAGAAAGTTTTAGTTCTTTGTTATAATTGGATAATAAATTATTGCGCTTACCATAAATGAATAAAAACTTACTTGTTGTTTTGGCTTTCCTGGCAATTGGTTATGCTGGTTGTAAAGATAACGCATACACCCCTCCGCCGCCTTCACCCCCTGATAGCTATTTTCCTGAAACATATGGTTCAAACTGGAAGTACCGCGACTCTATTTATGGTGAACCAACCGATACCGTGCCCATATTTGGTGTAAGGATTGACACGGTGACCTATACGATGAATGGCGCAACTACAGATTTTAATGGTGATATATGTTATAATGTGGATGTGGTTTCTAAACTAAATGGCCGAAGCACAGCATACTTTCATGTTGATTATCACTTGAATTCATTAATGGAATCTACGGCTCCGTATGGATTAACCGATTTGCAATTACTAATAGATACAGCGTCTGTTGGCCAGACCTGGACTTTCGGCCCAACCAATAACGGGATTTTAAATAATAGCCCGGTAAAAGCCACTACTACAATTGTGGAAAAAAACATCAATAAAGTAGTTAACGGAATAACTTATCCAAATGTTTTTCACACCTCCATTAATCTCCAGGTTAACGTTAATGGGGCAGGGTTCCATAGCATAGCCAACTACGATTTTTATCTTGCAAAAGGTTTCGGACTGATAGAAAAGGACGCCAATTTTTATGGCCTTTTAAATGAAACTAAAACCCTATTGAATTATAACGTAAAATAAAAAATTTACAATCACCTGAACTCTCTTATTGCGGTATGCAAGTTTATTAATGATTTGAAATCATTGATAATTCAAATTAAATTATGCGCAGCATGAATAAATCTGATCATTCTGATTTTTTTAATTCATACCCCCAACAAAATGTGCCCGTAGAGCAATTAGTTATCAGCATTTAATGTTTACATTTATATTCTTTATAGCCACGATTTAAATATATTCTTCATATAACCATAAAAAATTAAACAAAATGAAAAGAAATTTACTTGTCATTTTGGCTGTTTTAACCCTTTTTTACGCCGGATGTAAAAAAGATTCAGCCAAAACGACGCCATCCTCTGTGGATAGCTATTTCCCGGTCACATCAGGTTCTACATGGCGGTATTATGACCTTGTACAAGGCGGCAGTACAGATACAATAACCATTAAAATGACGGGGGGTACAAGCATTATCAATAATAAAACATATTATGATGCTTCAAGCATGTCTACAAATAGCGGAGCAGGCACTGAGTATTTTTATGCCGCTAACCACTCGTACGCTATTCGCGCCTTAAATGCTTATGCGGGCACAACAATAGAATTAAAGCTGTATAACGATACCGCAACCATTGGTAACAACCTGATATCAACCCCAACCGATAATGGCCTGGTTGACATTATACCCGCAAGGACAATTAACACCGTTATAGCAAAAAACCTAACCAAAACGATAAACGGACAAACGTTTACAGACGTAATTCATACCGAGGTGGATTTTCAATATGACTATAGCGGCGGCTATCAAACCGGGTTTTTATATGATTTTTACCTCGCAAAAGGTATCGGGATGATAGAATCCCAGCTAACTATTTTAGGAGGCACTTATGAAGAGGAAGTTATATTGGATTATAGCATAAAATAAAGTGATTTTTTGATAGGTATAGATTAAGCTGATTGGTTGATAGTTTTGCAGGAATTTTCAGATTGCGATAAGACTGCCATAAAACAAATCTTTACAATCGCTCCATAAGCCCTTGTTTACATTTGTGTTTTTACAACATATGAACACAAAAAATATCCGCTTCAGCGTATTGGATCAATCACCGGTGCGTAAAGGCGTTACTGCAGAACTGGCTGTAAGGGAAACTATTGAATTAGCAAAATATACCGACCAATTAGGCTATACCCGTTTTTGGGTATCCGAGCACCATAACACAGGCAGTCTTGCGGGCTCAACACCCGAAGTACTGATGGCGCATCTTGCAGGACAAACCAAAAACATCCGCATAGGCTCAGGAGGTGTAATGATGCCTAACCATAGCGCTTTAAAGGTTGCTGAAAACTTCAGGATGCTGGAAGCGTTATTCCCGGGCCGGATTGATCTGGGTATGGGACGTGCGCCGGGTACCGACAGGCTAACCGCCTCTATGCTTAATCCGTCAAACCAGTTCAGGGAACAGGATTTTATTGAACAGTTATATGACCTCATCAATTATTTTCATGACAGGGGAGAATCAGGAACGCCGCAAGCTAAGATAAGGGCAATACCCCAGGTAAAAACTGTGCCTGCCATGTGGCTGCTTAGTTCGAGTGGTGAGAGTGGTTTATTTGCCGCCCATTTTGGCATGGGCTTATCCTTCGCCCATTTTATAAACCCCATTGGCGGTCCGAAGGCAATTGCAGCTTACAGGGAACGTTTCCAGCCATCTGAAGATATGCCGGAACAGCAGGCAAACGTAGCCATATTTGTTTTTTGTTCGGAAGATGAAGAGAAAATACGACGGCACCAGGCGGTGATGGATTACCGTTTTAACCAGTTTGAAAAAGGGGCAGGTATTATCCCTGTTGGTTATGATGATGTTAAAGACGTAATATATTCACCCGGTGAGCAGGAGAGGATACTTTATAACCGCAAACGTGTAATAACCGGAAACCCTGAACAAATTAAAGCTAAGTTAACCCGTATTGCCGGTGAATATAATGTGGATGAAATAATAGCCGTTACCATTACAGAAGACTTTCAGGATAGGCTAACCTCCTACAAATTACTGGCTGAAATATTTGATTTAAGCAGTTAGAATTGGAGGTTGATTTGTAGTTCGCCAAAATAGTTAGTGGGGAAAAAAAGGATCAATTCCGAACGTGATTGATACAAGCATTCCTTAACCCCTTTTGCAGCCTTAAATTTTTTAAAACTTTATTTTTAATTTCTCTTTAAACCTATATCTTTGCAATCCCAAAATAAGGGTTTGAGTCGAAAGCCTAAAGTCAGCATTTGACTTAGAACTTAAGACCCCGACTTAAGACTTGGAAAAAAGGCCCGTTCGTCTAGGGGTTAGGACGTAAGATTTTCATTCTTGAAACAGGGGTTCGATTCCCCTACGGGCTACGGAAAACAATATCGAAAGATGCTAAAACCCTGCAAATCAAAAGTTTGCAGGGTTTTTTGTTTGCACCAAAACACCATATTATGCACCAAATCGCAACAAAAATGAGCGTAATTCGGTGCGTACTTGACTGGGAAAAAACTACGCACCGAATTGCTTATAATTAATTGATTATCAAGATGTTCAGCGAGTGAACATCTTGATAAAAGCAGGCTATAAACTTACTTTTGTTTAACTTTTTAAGCTTGTAATTATGAAAAGTAATTTCCATCTGCTTTTTTACATCAGAAAGCAAAAGAACTACAAAGGTGGCGCGATGCCTATCTATATGCGCATCACTGTTAATGGCAGGCGTGTGGATATGTCCGCAGGCCGCGATTGCGACCCTGCTAAATGGAACAGGCATGCCGGGCGTGCCGCCGGGACCAAAGAAGAAATTAAGTCTCTAAACAATTATCTCGACAGCCTGCAAACAAAACTTCGAAATGCGCACCAGGTGCTCATTGATACAAACCAGCTGATAACAACCGAAAGCTTGCATAATCAGTTTACAGGCAAGAACAAAAAGAGCCATTTTTTAATACAATTATTCCAGGAGCATAATGCAAAAGTAAAGGCATTAATTGGAAATGGTTTTGAAGCAAATACTTTGAAAGGCTATAATACTTCTGAAAAACATCTTACAGGTTATTTACAAAGCGAATACGGAAAAACCGATATTGAAATTAGCCAATTAAACCACGCTTTTATAACAGGATTTGAATTTTATCTTAAAGCCGAGTGTAAAATTAGTGGAGTATCGGCAGCGAAATACATTAAGCATCTGAAAAAAATCGTTAATTACTGTATCGCCAATAATTGGCTAAGCCAAAATCCTTTTGTCAATTTCAAATCTTCTGCAAAAGCAAAAGAACGTACTTATTTGACACAACAAGAACTGGATGCCATCACCAATAAAAAATTTGTTGTTGAACGATTAACACAGGTGCGGGATGTTTTTGTCTTTTGTTGTTATACCGGGTTATCTTATGCTGATGTTAAAAAACTAAAAAGAAATGAGTTAGGTATAGGCATGGACGGTGGGCAATGGATATTTACAAGCAGGCAAAAAACAGATACTTCTTCAAGGATACCGCTTTTGCCCGTAGCCTTAGAAATATTGAATCGTTATCATGATCACCCGCAATGTGAAAATCAAGGTTTGCTTTTGCCTGTTTTGAGCAATCAAAAAATGAATGCCTATCTGAAAGAAATAGCAGACCTTTCCAATGTATTTAAGCATTTAACATTCCATTTGGCCCGGCATACTTTCGCAACAACCGTTACTTTATCAAATAACGTCCCTATAGAAACAGTTAGTAAAATGCTTGGTCATACGAATATCAAAACCACCCAGCACTACGCTAAAATATTGGATATGAAGGTCAGCAAGGACATGGCGCTATTAAAAGAGAAATATAAAGCAGGCACTTGTTGAAAAAGAACTATAAAAAACCCAGGAGCTAAGAAAACATCAGTTTACTAAATAACTATATTTGTATGAGAACACAACTTCACACCATGAGCAGCACTACCACAAGCCACTTGCGTTCAGTTTCAATCTTCGATCTATCGCAAGATGAGCTTCAGGAACGACTGCGACCAACCGCAGAAAAAATTAAACAAGAAGCGTTTGCGAAAAATAGCTACCTTCCTTACTACGATCCGTTAGTTTGTCCGACTACCGCCCATTCGGTACATGAATATCGTGACAGGAAAGAATTAATATGGGTTGATAATACCGGAAAGGAACACTTTTTAAAAACTCTTTGATCTTATGTCAAATAACCCGCAGCTATTATATATCGCGGGGCCAAATGGTGCAGGGAAGTCGACCTTTTCCAAAGATTTGTCGAACCCAGGTGCCATTATCTTTGACGTGGACAAAGTAATTGCCCGCATAGAGGCCCAATCACCTGGTATGCCAAAGAAAAAGGTATATGACATAGCGACCCAGGAATTTTTTAATCTGGCTAATGAAGCCATCAGGCTAAAGCAACATTTTACATTAGAAACTAACTTTAGGGATAAAGAATTAGTGGATATTGCCGACCGATTCAAACATTATGGTTATACAACCAATATGATTTATTTAGCTTTAGAAAGTGTTGAACAATCGACTGTCAGAGTAAACAAAAGAGTATTAGATGGTGGTCATTTTGTAGATCGTAAAAATATCCTGCTAAATTATAATGAAGGCCTGCAATATCTTGAACGTTTTGCGGACAGCTTTGACAACCTCGAAATCAACGACGCTTCGAAAGGCATCGGGGAATTCGAATTAATGTTGAAGATAAAGGAACAACGACTAGTCTACATAAGCGAACATTTGTCTGTCGGCGTAAAGCAAATTGTTATCAATATAGCAGATCGCTATAGAGGCAGTTCCAGGGATGAAGATAATGATGAAGAACAAGACCGGGATTATAGACGGGGACGGTAAAAAAGCCCCCAGGAAAAGTCGTTTCCACATTTCGCTTTGCTGCATTGTGGAAACCGCTTTTCCTTTCCCGCTAAAGGAAGTTGTTCGCCCACTCACAACCACCTTTCTTTCCTAAAGATTTTAATTGGCAATCCCTCATTCACCGGCACCGCGAAAATAGGCCAAACCGGGACAAAGCATCAAGGCTATACAAGCGGGCCATTTTTGTTTATTTTTCAGCGGAGGCCCGGCCTTGATACTTTGCCCGGTTTAACTCTTTAGTTGCTTAACCGTTGAATAAGGGCTACTCTGTTCATCAGCTTATCTTATCGGTTTTATTGATGTCCATTAGCATGTTAAGGCCGGTAATGATCAATTTGTTCAATAACTTTGTCCGCACCCATCTCCGGATAATGACTTTTAATGTATGCCTTAAAAGCTTTTTTTGTTTCAGCCAGTTCCCATTCCCTCCTGGTCAGGCATAGCACCGGCCATTGTTTAACTTCTTTCATAAAACCGTACACCGGCAGGTATGGCGGCGCATAGTCAAACGAGTTTGCTATGAGTTTGTCATAAGTGACTTTATTGAGAACACTTTTTAAATCTCTCACCACATCGTAGGCGATGGTAGACTTACTCCCTGCCTTTATCGTTTCCGCCAGTGCTGGCTGACCTTCATCATAAAAGAAGGTGTATAGGTAATCTATAAATCCGCTTTCCAGTTCGTCACACATATCTTTACTATAATAGTCATATTCTTTTTTAAATAGTTCGAGTGAAAAGTCGTCCGGATGTTTTTCTGTTATGAATTTGATCACCTCAGTTTCCATGCTGATCACCCGCAGAATGCCTGGGCCCTCTGCGATACTGGTCCCCGGAATTTTAAGGAAATACCGTTCTTGAGCAAACAGCTCAAAATAGTAGCTTTTAAAAAAAATGGTTTTCCTTGCAAAGGTTACCTGTACATATAGCGGAAAGGTCACCATCCCATGGAAATTGACCTGTTTTAACCGGTCATTGAAATAGGTTTTGTAGGAGATTTTCAATTTATTTTAAATTTTTTAAAATATAGTTTTAGTGCATTTTGGCTGTTTTTGTTGCACTATAAAAAAGTTCATCCACTTGGCAAGCCGTAAAGCATATCAAACGGTGGTAATTCTAATGTTTGCTATGGTAATGCAAATATATCATAAGTTTTGATATATTTTAATTTATCAAAACAAGTATTTACATTTGCTTTGGTGTAAAACCAGCTGGTCTTCTAAAATCCTTTGCCGGGAGCTTAGCCATGCCTTTCCGGGTATGGACGAATATCAAAATTATTAATGTGCTAAATATCTAATTTATGAATGTGGAACTATTGACCAAAGAAGATTTAAAAAACTTCAAAACCGAATTACTTAATGACATCAGGGAAATTATCAAGCCCGGCGCGGGCCAGTCTAAGCAATGGCTAAAAAGCAACGAAGTGCGTAAGATGCTCAGCATTTCGCCCGGCACATTGCAGAACCTGCGTATCAACGGGACACTACGATACACCAAAATTGGCGGGATGATGTATTACAAGTTGGAAGACATTATCAAGATACTGGAAGGGAACCAACGCTAATGCGAAAGAACATCACCTATGAAATCGCTGACTACAGTAAATGGATCAAACACATGGGCAAGGATGAACGCCTGATGGCTACGCATATGAGTTTATTCTCTGCGTTGTTTGTCCATTTCCAGCGCAACGGATTTGCAAGTCCCTTTCCGGTTACAAGAGCAGGTCTGATGGCCTGTTCGCGGATTGCATCCGTGGCGACCTACCACAAGTGCATTAAGGAATTGAATGACTTTGGTTATATCCGTTATCAGCCTAATTTCAGTCCCAAACGACAAAGCCTGGTTTACTGGCCGGATGTACAAAATGAGGTATGAAATGAAAGTTATGAGAAGTGATATCCAGAGACAAAATACCGGGAGACAATGTCCCGCGATATTCCAGTGCAGCCTAAGCAATAGGTTAAAGTCCTTTTCTTTCCGTGAAAGAAAAGGAGCAAGCGGAAGCTGGGCGGAGCCCTGCTTTGCTTGCCCTGCGCTACGCTACGGGGTTTTTCCGTATCCTCCGGGGATACTCATAGCCGTTTTTAATGGCAGGATAAAATGAAAAAGTATACTTGGTGGTATCCTATATATCGGGATATCACTGACACTAATGAAAAAATGAATGGAAGATATTAATGTCAAATCCGTACGCTATCCAGAAGTGACTGACCAGAAGTTTGAAAAGATCGCCCTCAAATTGGGCCGTACCAAGCGCCAAGTCTTTATTCAAATGGTCGACTATTTCTACAAAAGCAAGAAAGACCCGATGGACCTGAATGACGAACTATTAAAAAATACCCTGCTGAAAAATCACCAGCAGTATATCGGCTTTATCAAAACGCAGGAAAATATGCTGCTCGTACCCATGAAGATATTAATGGACAAAATCGGCGAATCGCAGCTGCAGATTATTAACCGCTTTAATACGGAAGTGTTAACTCATAATGTGGATGTGCTGAATAACCAGCATGCCCTGGCGGCTATGTTTGGTGAAATCGGGCGGTTAATGGAAGCGATACTACAAAGTCAGAAAAGCAGGGAAATACTCAAGGCACAGTTTATCTCCATACTGGATGCATATATAAAATCGAGGGAAGCTTTTACCATGATGACACCAGGAAGGGAAAAAGAAGAGTTATCAAATTCAGCTAAAGAACAAATCAGATTGTTATAACTGGGGAGACAAATATGTTTATCAATATCAGCGACAGTAAAGAAGCGGCCAATAAAGGAAGCAGCGGCGGGCTGGTCCATTACCTGGAAAAAGAGAACAGGTTCGATAAGAAAAACGAACCCGAACACTGGTTCAATGGCAGGCAGGTAAATATTGATCCTTATTACGTCATGCAGACCATCGATCATAACATCGCCAAATTAGGCAAGGCAGATTCCAAATTCTTCCTGGTCAATATCAGCCCTAGCCAAAAAGAGATCGCTTTTTTAAGGGAGCAGTATGGAAATGACGGTGTAAAAGACCAACTAAAAGGGTTCGCTGTTCGGGTAATGGATGCTTACGCACAGAACTTTAAACGCGAAGGTGTGAACAGCCACGAAGACCTGGTATGGTTTGCCAAACTGGAGAATTACCGGTATTATACGTACAACGATCCTGAAGTCAAACAAGGCATCAAAAAGCGTGGCGACCGCAAAGAAGGCGAGCAGCTGCATGTACAGGTCATTGTTTCCAGGAAGGATGCGACCAATACGATCAAGCTTAGCCCAATGAATACTTCACGCGGCAGAAATGAGGAACACTCCAAAAAGATGGGCCAGTTTGACCGGGTGGCCTTTAAGCAGTGTGGCGAAACACTATTTGACAGCTTATTTGAATTTGACAGGCAGCTGAAGGAAACTATGGCATACGCTAACGCCCGGAAGAACGGCAGCTTGGATGAACGGCTGCAAATGGATACGCTGGAACTGGAAATTCCTCTTGCTTCAGATGGCGTTTTGCAGGAAAAAATCGCAAATCACCAAGCGACTGATATTGAGAGGCCGTATAATGATTTAAACGAACAAATTCAAGTTAATATAACCGATGATGTGGACGACGAAGCTGTATACGGCAGAAACCGACATCGTCTCAGGCACCGGGGGAGGTAGTACTCCCCAGACTAGACGGGACTCGAACCAAGCCCGTACCAACCTCATTTTCAATATTTTAATTGTCTGCAAAAATACAACTCCCGAATTACTCGACTATTTTTTGCAACAGTTTGATTTCAAATGACTAAGGTAAATATACGAAGAAATTTTATTTGATGCAATTTGATTTTCATGTGTTTGGGAAAGTTTGATATTCTTTTGTACTGTTTCGTCGTCATAATTCAGGTTTCATCATTTGTATAGTGATTTCCCGACGGGTCAATCTTTAAAAAAAGAACCTGTATAGTTCGTCTTAGGACTAACAGAATTCAATGTATAGGTATTATAGGATTTACTCACAAATCTGTATAGCTATTTCCGGACGCATCAAGACAGGTTATTATGACTCGTTACCGTACGGAGTTGTATTGCACCCGCACAATGTTTTTTCTCAATAAGATATTTAATCTATTGATAAACAATTGATTAAAAAAGTGGCACCGTTTTCGATGTCATTACGCCGGCGATATCTTCAAAAACATGCTAAAACTTCGAAAAGGTCAGTTTTTAGGGACGACAGAATTTTATCACGCTGCTGGTGGAGCTACTATCAGCGTAACGCACTATGATTTGGATGACAGACAGTCCAACTTGATGCACTATCATGAACACCCGAATATCTATTATATACTTAATGGTGGCAGTATTGAAAAACGAAATCGAACTGAGCAGGAACTGAACGTAGGCAATCTTCGTTTTTACCAATCCGGGGAGTATCATCAGAATGTCCGCCAGGGTAACGTAGCAAAAAGCATAAACCTGGAGATAAACAGGGAATGGCTTTATTATAACAACTCTTCGGAAAATATGCTGGAAAATGCAGTTCGTACCTCATGGGCCGGCTTCCTGGTATTGAAAATTTACCATGAATTGCTTGCGGCAGACCATGGTTCAATTCCTGCTGTGGAGTTGCTTTTAGCTGATTTGGTTAATACAACGGATAAAACGTCTTTAAGCAGTTGGCCCGTTTGGATAAAGCAAGTCAATAGCTTGTTACATGATCGTTGGAACGAATTCCTTAGCCTCGACGAACTGGCTTTGGAATCAGGCGTTAACCCGATCACGATTTCCAAGCATTTTCATCGTTATTTTAATTGTACCCTCGGCGAGTATATGCGAAAATTAAAGGTAGAGAGATCGGTGATGCTGATCAGATCCACTAACCTTTCGCTGACCGATATCGCCTATCAATGTGGTTTTGCGGATCAAAGCCACTTTATCCGCTGTTTTAAACAATACACTAGTTTTTTACCGGCGCATTTCCGTAAAGCCTGAACGGGCAAATTTCATTCTATTTCGCGGTAAAAGACAGGCTTACCTTTGAGTATGAAAAAACTGCTTATTGGCATCTTTGCCATTTGCCTGGGTTCAGCGAGCTACGGCCAGGTCATTTACGGGAACAATCCCGCTGCGGGCGGCTATTATAATACCGGTGATGCCCGAATCTATTATGAAGTGTACGGCAGCGGCAGCCCGGTGGTGTTGCTGCACGGAGGTATTTACAGCTATATCGCCGAATACAGGAACCTGATCCCCGCGCTTAGCAAGAACCATACGGTGATCGCGATCGCCACGCGCGGGCATGGCCGGTCAGAACTAGGGCATCAACCTTTGTCGTATCGGCTTTTCGCGGAGGATGCTTATCAGGTCATCCGTCACTTAACCAAAGACAGCGTTATCCTGATCGGTTTCAGTGATGGCGGCGATACCGGGTATTACCTGGCTGCGGATCATCCTCAACTGGTCAAAAAGCTTGTTGCCATCGGAGGGAATTTGGGCTATACCGATTTTAGCGGCGAAGACAAAGCCTCCATTGACCGGCTGAGCGGCGCTGATATGGAAAAGAATGAGCAGGGTTTTGTATCGGCACGGAAGGCACTCATGCCGGAACCGGCCCGCTTTGATGAGTTTGTTGACGATATGGCGGAGCTCTGGCGTGAAAAGACCTATGTGAGCAAGGATAAGATCGCAGCGATCCAATGCCCATCACTGATCATTGCCGGGCAGAACGATGGCTGCCCGGTGGAACAGTATGTCGCGATCTATCGCCTTTTACAGAAGGGCCAATTGGCGATCATCCCGGGAAGCGACCACTTAGTACTGCGCAATAAACCCCTGCTGATGCAGGAGATCATTGAGGACGATATCGATGGACATTAAAAAGATCAAACGGGAGATGACAATCCTGGTGGTGCCGGTGGTTATGACCCTGGCTTGCTGGCCATCCGTCAGTCGCGCGCAGCTCAAAAAACAGGTCTTGACCCATCAAACCGAACTGGGCGTGGTGAACCGGAAGGTACAACTGCTCCAACAGGAAGGAAGAACGGTCATCCATGCCGATGCCAGACCGGGCAACGGTATCATATGGATCAATGAAAGCCATTTTTCAACCGGCGTTATCGAAGCCGACTTGAAAGGGGAAGATATCCTACAGCAAAGCTTTGTGGGCATTGCCTTCGACGGTTCAAATGACAGCACCTACCAGGCGGTCTACTTCAGGCCCTTTAACTTTCGTTCGGAGGACCCGGTCCGGAGAAGACATGCGGTGCAATATATCTCCCTCCCGTCATTGGATTGGTCTTTCCTGCGCGAAAAGTTCCCCGGCAAATATGAGAACTGTTTGAACAACCCACCTGACCCTGACGGTTGGTTCCACATCAAAATTATCGTTAACACCCGAAAGGTCGAAGTATTTGCCGGCAGCAATAAAAAGCCTTCGCTTGCTGTTCAGCGGCTGCCTGGCAAAGGGGTTGGGAAATTAGGCCTTTGGGTTGGCAATAATTCAGAGGGGGACTTTTCCAACCTGACCATAATTAACAAAAAATTTAAATGATGAAAAACATAGTCTATATTGATTTCAAAATAAGCCAGACCTAATGATCAGCAGCTATTTAAGCCGTTAATTTTGCAGTGTATGAAGAAAAAAGTTTTCATTTCTATGTTTATTGTTGCGTACCTGATGGGGTATAGGATTAAAGCGCAACAGCCAACCCAGATCGCAGCAAAGATCAAAGGCGTCGAAAGTAACCTGGTGGGCTGGGTACAGACTGGCGATACCTTACGCTGGACGCTAGCCGAACGTATGAAGCATTGGAAAGTAAAAGGCCTGAGCATTGCGGTGATCCATCATTACCGCGTCGAGTGGGCCAAAGGTTATGGCTGGGCAGATAGCGCCGAACGCCGGCCGGTGACAACGCGCACTCTCTTCGAGGCCGCATCCATCAGTAAATCGATCAACGGCATGGGCATACTTACTCTTGCACAGGCAGGAAAGCTCGATCTTTATGCTGATATCAACCAGTATTTGCTGTCCTGGAAATTCCCGTATGATTCGCTGTCAAAAGGAAAAAAGATCAGCACGGCGAACCTGCTAAGCCACACTGCCGGCCTGAACCTGGACGGGTTTACCGGTTATCTGCCTAATGCACCGTTGCCGACTATCCTGGAGATACTGGATGGGAAATCACCGGCTAACAATCCGCCCGTCCGTTCGCTGTTCGAACCTGGATTTAAGTTTTTATATTCGGGCGGAGGGGTTACCATTACCCAGCAAGTGCTGACCGACATTACCCACCATTCCTATGCGGATTATATGTACAGGCATGTACTCTGGCCGATGGGCATGTACAGCAGCATTTATGAACCACCACCTGCGCGCGTCAAACCCTTGCTGGCCACATCCTATAACGCAGATGGCACCGAACTGGAAGGCAAATACCATAATTATCCCTCATTGGCAGCCGCTGGCCTGTGGTCCAACCCGTCAGACCTGGCGCGGTACGTTATCGAAACACAACTGGCTTACCAAGGCAGGTCAGCCAAAGTCCTCAATCAACATTATTCGCAGCTAAGGCTCACGCCTTATATCGACACGAATGCTGCCTTCGGTGTCTTTATTCAACACAGGGGACCTGATAATTATTTTACCCATGAAGGTTCCGATGATGGTTTCTTAGCCGAATACTATGGAAACCTTGAAAATGGCGATGGCGTAGTCGTTATGCTCAACGGGCCGAGTGTAGCGTTGATGGAGGAAGTGATCAATAGTGTGGCACTGGTTTACCATTGGAAAGCGTTTTATCAGCCGGTCATTAAACACGTTCATCTCCTTCAACCGGAAGCGCTTGCGCGTTTCAGCGGAAAATACCGATTCCAGAAAAATAAAGACCTATACATACAGGTTACGGCAACCCATAACGGGCTGCTATTGACCACCCTTTGGGATCACAAGCAATATGAATTCCTCCCGGAAAGTGATCTGTCATTTTTTACCAGGGAGCAACCCTTCCCTTTGCGGTTTTCATTGGATTCGGCGGGCAAAGTCTCCGGGCTGATTGCATTTGACCAGGATGTTTGGGATAGTGCCGAATAAGAGAATTGGCTTATAGCGCAGCGTCGATTTATAGCGAAAATACTTTCCAATGATTATTACAACTCGCGGCTGTCGTATTGGAAAAGTTGGTTCTTGGGGATTAACGAGCATTTTGAGCAACATTGAAAGATGTGAAACAGCGACATCAAAAGATGTTTTTCACAATTTTTCTTTTTTGTGTCACCTATGAGCTTTTAATGCACGACTGCCATTTTGTAACATTATACCTATTATCATAGCGTTGTAGTCCTTTAAGGCACTTTTTTCGTGCACGCATTAGCTTATAATAAAACTAATTTGTTATTCATTAAAATTTTCGAAGTACTTAGCGGCTTTCGCGAGCACGTAAAGAAAATTTAAGATAATTGTGGCCTGCTCGTCGGTTGTTTGAATCCCATGCCGTTTTAATATTTTAACTGCTTGTTGCGTGGAAACCCTTTTGGGGGCGGAAGTGTTTCTCTCGCTATGATTGGAAAGTTGCATTTGTCAAGGCTTTAGTATTTTTTAAGGACTGTTTACATAAAAAAATGGCTGATAGGTTTGTCTACAGGCGATTACGATCTTAGAAAGAGCATCGTTTAAATTAAGGGGAGCGAAAATTGAGTTTTGCGAATTTACACCTACAGGTGTTATCAAATTTATGATGTTACGTTTGTCTTCAATTTCCTGATTTTTATACCATTGAAATAAGTTAGAATGAGGAATTGCCGATTCTTTTTTGGAATTATTCAGATCGCTTAACTTTAAATCTATTTTGCTAAGTTCAGTATTTAATACAGTCGAAATAACGCTGTATTCGCTTTTTAATTTACCAAAATCATCCAGTTCTAATCTGCCTTTCAAAAGGGATTTTCTTGCTTGCGACATTAATAATTCCTGTTCTTCAATTTGACGCAATATGAGTCGTCGCTCTTGAACAGATTCTGCTCTATTTTGGACACTTTCGTGTGCGAGAACAAGATTAAATAGTTCTGTAACCTGGGGCACTAGTCTAAATTTCTTTAATTCCTCTTCGTAGGCTCGATTCAGCAATTCCGCTTTAAATCTGGCTTTACAAGTTGAGCCTACACAATGGTAATACGGATATCGGTAATATTTCCCTTTCGAAACACTTCCTGTTAGTTTACGGTGGCACAAGGGACATTCTAAAAAACCCCTCAACGGGAATAAATGCTTCACCGAATTATTCGCGCCCCTTTGCCGACGATTACCATTCAATACATCCTGTACCTCATAAAATAATGTTTCTGATATTAAAGGCTCATGAAGTGCTTTAACAAACTGTATTTCTTCGTTTTGGTACGGTGGAATAACTATGATGCCACAATATACAGGATTACGAATAAGCTTCCAAAAATTAGTACTCTCACATTGCAAGCCTTTTTTACAAGCCATTTTTCTGACTTGCTCCGATGCAAAAGTTCCTTTAGCTAATTGTTTGAAGCACCATATTACCAAATCGCCTTCGGGTTTTTTGGGTACAATGTATTTTTTTCCATCCGCAGTGGCTACATTGGCATAACCTATTGGGGCTTTACCTATATGTCTGCCTTCCTTTTTTGCCCTTCGCATCCCGTCTGACGTATTCAATGCACGTCTGCCATTTTCGGCTTCAGGAATAGATAAATAGACCGCAAGAGTTACTATACTTTCAGGAATGCTAAAATCAATTGGTTGATCTATAGCCATGGCCAGAACATTTAGGCCTCTTAGAATGCCTAACATTTGGTATGCATATTCAATATTGCGGCTAAATCTATCCCATTTGACAAATAAGACATTTTCGGGAGGGTTATTTTTATTTATTTTGAGACTATTTAAAAGGCTGTTCCACTCGGGACGTTTAAAATTTTTTGCCGAATAATCCTTGCGGTAAACGTCCTTGACTTCGATGTTATTTAGCTCACAGTGTTTTAGCAGACGCTCCTCTTGTTCCGGGAGAGAATAGCCTTTTCGTTTCTGTTCATCCGTGCTTACGCGGACATATAAATACGCTGATTTCATATAGACAGTGTTATTCTATCTATAACTTTTTCGCTTGGCCCAGCGTTTAGATGAAAATTAAAGTAAACCCCTGGCTGAAAAAAACCACCGATTTTGACATCGTTATCTACCAGTGGCAAGTCTATACCCCAAACGTCATTTTTCGCAATTTGCAGATCCAACATTATATATTAAGTAAAAAAAAGCAGGTTGTACTAACAGCAATCACTACAAGCCCCGCTGCTTTGGAACGTTAGAGTTTTCATTGAGAAAAGGGTTTCATTTTTTATTCCCATCCCCATTTTTGAAATACCCGGTGCCCCTGCTCACTTTGAAGGAATTGGATGAATTTTTCCCCCTGTTCACGGTGCTTGCTATTTCGAGCTAACACGATGGGAGTGCCCCGATAAAGCCGCAAATTGGGTGGTAAAGAAATAATTTGAGTAGTTTCTTTAAGATCATAATGCCATGTAGCGTAAGTGATCCAGGCATCATAAAAGTAATCATTTTTCCAGGCTGCAATGCCCAGGGCGGTGTTGGCATAAGATCCACATATGTTTTTTTGGATACCGTCTATCAGGTTTATCTTTCCTGCAATATCTTCCCATAAACCCAATTGCCCGGCGCCGTTTACATCCAAAATATTTACCCATGGGCTAGCGAGGTCTTTCAATGTAAGGATGTTTTTTGGATTCCCCGGCCTCACCAGTATAACAGCGGCTCGTTTATATAATTCGGTCTGCGTTTTGCTATCAACCATCCCCGGATGCTTCTGTTTAAACTGGGTCATCATGTATTCTGCGCCCTCGTAAATTACGTCAGCATCCGTTTGAGCTTTCTCAAACCAAATGGGCTCGGGGCCTGCAATTACTTTTACCGGAATACCTGTTTTTGCTGTAAACAACTGAGCGCATTCATTGATCGCCGAAAGCGGACCACCAGGCCCGTAAACATACAAAGTGTCTGTTTCAGCAAATCCCTTGCTGATAAATAAGGCAGCAAAGCCTAAACTTATTAAGTACTTTTTCATTGTTGTAATTTTGATATTTTTCATCAAAACCCGCCGTTTGGCTTGGTTGTAAAACCATATTTTATATAAATAGCCCTGGCTGTCGGGCTTACCAAAAAATCCATAAAATCTTTTGCAGCCTGCAAATGCGGCGCACCATTCATTTGTCCGGCAATATAGCTTGCAGTTATATTTTCACTCGGTGGTATCTCAATTAAGTCAACCGGATGTTTGATCATTTGCTGATAATAGGCTTCCGTGTACCAGACTGGTGCTGCGTCTGATTGCTCGTAAAGTATCCGCATAGGCGTCTGACGGTGGTGAATATGCGTAAGGTAGGTTGTGCTGTCTTTCACTTTGTCTTCCATTATCGTTTTACGCAAAGATTCGCCACCTGCTTTAACGTAAGCTTCTTCAATCCGCTTACCAATGCCCTCCCATTCAGGATTAGGCATACTTACGCGAACATCTGGCCTGCCCAAATCTTCCAACGTTTTTACGCTTTTCGGATTTCCCTGGTGAACCATAATGGCCAACCGGTTATAAGCGTAAACTTCTGTCCTGGTAAAGTATTCCGGCATCTGATCCATCCGGCTTTTACCGGCAGTATAGACATCGGGCTTCAGGGTGATTCGCATATTCCCTATTGTCAATGAACCCCCGATGATCTGTTTGGCCAGAATCCCTGGCGGCAGGGTTTCTGCAAATATGCGTTGATATTGCGGATGTTCTTTTTTAAATGCTGCAAGCAGGTCGTCGATACACATAAACTGGTTCCCGGCGAAGAACACCACTAATTGCGGATCGTTAATGTCGCCAAACAAATCGGGAACGTTATCTACACCCGGTACGGTAAACATTACTTTGCTTTGTGGCGGCGTGTTCCATGGCGGGTCGAAACGGTGATCCTGGGCTTTTACTATCCGGCAGCCTAATGCCATAAGTGCGGCAAAGGTGAACGTTATTTTTTTATAGCTTTTCATTTTGATTGTTGATAAGTGTTGCATTTGACAGAAATATTTCCCTTATTCCGGATGTACAACGACCAAACTTTTCCCCTTTTTTTAAGCCTTGTAGCATGGGTTATTTGGTTATGATGCCTTTTTTAATCATATCGGTTATGACTAACTTACTAAAATCCCCAGCCTGGAACCCGGATGAACCCGGATAAACAGATTTAACCAGCGATGAGTATTGCAGCTCGTCCTGAGTTGCATCATAGAAATTAGCTTCCAATTCATAATTGATTGACGTAGTATAATAATCCGGAGTATATACGCGTGCATACAGCACTCTGTAATGATTTCTCCAGTGATTGCCAATGATAGCATAGGGAGTATGTATAATATCACCAGGTGTATAATATTTCTCTTTATCCTTATCAAGTAATGCCAGGATCATTACCGCATCGAATCCGTCATCTTTGACCTGTTTAGTCACTTCTTCATCACTCATATCCTGAAAAGTCCGGGGGCCATATTTGCTGCTGGCAGATTGTGCGTTAATGTTGTACTCGTTGAGTTTTTTTACGATTGCGTTTTCGATACTTTCTCTTATATCACGGTCTTTGTCACCAGTCATGCCAATAACCAGTACTTTTTCATATTTATGAGTAGAGGCGCCCGGCAGTGACCAAGAAGATGTTAACCTGGCGGTACTACACGATGATAAAAATAACGCCAAAACGGCAAAAATTGATATTGTGTAGTAAATGACACAATGTTTTTTAATTTGTGTTTTCATAAAATTTGATAATTTAAACCACTAAATTATTTTAAAACAGCGCGATTGTTAGCCAAAACTAGCCCAGCAAGCCATAATTGCAGGCCAGGCAGGCTGAAATTGTCTTAAATTTAGATTTCTCCGGTAGGTATGGGACTTGCAGTTCCGTATCCGGGCCATGGAATTATAACCGCGGAAACAAGGATTAATAATAGCGACCTGGTGAGTTCAAAAGAGCTTGCCGTTTTGCTATTTAATCCATTTTATAATTCTTGGCTATCATTTTTATTACTCCTACTAAATAATTCTTTTACAGGGCAGGTCATGGTAAGCGCGCTTACAGCAAGGTACATGATCAAAGGTGCAATAAAGAACATGGTATGGGTGTGCAAGTTCCAGTCGATCGCTGATAGGACCGGCATACATACCACGAAAATTCCCCTTATACCAGCTTCTTTGTAAGTTAGGTTTTGTGGCGCGTCCTTGTCAAACCATCCTGTTTTAGTTTTTAAACCGATAATCGATTTCAATTGCAGGGAATCAATCACCCGCAACACTTCATTAAAATTACGGCCGGCAGATGCAGGATAGGTAATTGTAAGTTTTAGCTTTTTGTCCGGACTTATGATAAATAAAGAGCGGACCGTGACCCTTGCAGAAGCATTGGGATGGGTCATATCGTACAACAATGATATTTTACCATCCTGGTCAGCAGTCAAAGGGAATGCTACGCTGTCAATGTGTTTGTCCAGCAGGTCTGCGCTCAGGGCCAAAGCTTTTACGTTGCGCTTATCAAATTCTCCTTTTAACAAGGCCGTCTTTCCAGGTTCGGTGGTGCAAACCGGTGTAAAATCGGCTGGGTGAGAGAATAACACGCCCCAGCTACCGCCCAGGTATTCGTAAAAATCAATTTCCCCAATCGAGGTTTGTGTTGTAAAGTTTGGAGCTAAATCTCCTAAGGGAAGTGACATGTTCTTAAGTTTTAATATTTGTTTTGAATCAGTATTGTGGTTGCCGGTAAAGAATACGACTAATTGCGGGTCATTAATATCACCAAAGAGGCCGGGTACATCACCTTACTTTGTGGTGGTATGTTCCATTGCGGATCGATTAAGGATGCACCACTGCCCAACCTTCATACTGGCGCAAGATGATTTCTCCATTCCCACTTGGGACCGGGAAAACAAAAGAGAATAATTGGTCTCTATCGATCTTTCTTTCGTTTAAAGTGTTATTACATTGGGCAAAAACAACGCCTTTTGCCTGCAAAGACATTAATAATGGTTCATACTGGCTGTCTTTCATGTAGACTGCCACCCCATCCCCAAATGCGATCAGCTCCAGGTGTAATTTCCCTTTTAATCGAGAGTCGCTTAATGCATTATTCATATTGCTTAGCGTAGATCTGATTTTCTTATCATCATTTGAATTAATGATATAAAGGGCGTCATAATGTTTCAATTTGGCTTTGGCGCCAGTAAATGTCGCTGGTGCGGTTTGTGCGCTTACAGGCTTTACGTATGCGAGTAAGGCAAGGGCGGCTAAAATAAAGGTGTACTTTTTCATGTTTCTACTTTTTAATATTTATGATTTTGTTTGTTCTTTTTATGCGTCTTTAATTAGGCTAAAAGGGCCATATTTATGTTCCTTTTCGTTAAAATTATCTGGTGGGGGCAGAAAGGAAAATAGATCGGCCAGGTATTAGCCTGGCCCGGTACTTATGCTGATCTTTGCGCTGGGGGCACCCTCTTTAGCAGCAAGGTAACGCTCTGCATCCAAAGCCGCCATGCAGCCGGAACCTGCGGCAGTGACGGCCTGGCGGTAATGACGATCCTGTACATCCCCGGCTGCAAAAACACCTTCAACATTTGTTTTTGCCGATCCCGGGACGGTTTTCAAATAACCGGCCTCGTCCATATCCAGCCAGCCTTTAAATATATCGGCGTTAGGTTTATGACCAATAGCCACAAAGAAACCATTTACAGGCAGGTTTTTTTCTTCCCCGGTTTTATTATTCAAAATTTTAACAGCGGTTACATTTTTACCGTCACCTAATATCTCTTTAGTTTCCGAATTATAGATCACTTCAATATTGGAGGCATTTAAAACTCTGCTTATCATCGCTTTTGAAGCGCTGAACGCATCTTTGCGTACAATCATATACACTTTCTTACAAAGTTTAGCTAAGTAGGTGGCTTCTTCAGCGGCGGTATCACCTCCGCCAACTATTGCTACATCCTGCCCTTTAAAAAAGAACCCGTCGCAGACCGCACAAGCAGACACCCCGAAACCGCTATATTTTTGTTCACCCGGTACTCCCAGCCATTTAGCTGTTGCCCCTGTTGATACAATGACCGTATCTGCTGTGACGCTTTTAGTTTCATCAATAATTACCTTGTGGGGACGTAATGAGAAATCTACCGCGCTTACCGACCCAAACCGGATATCAGTGCCAAAACGTTCTGCTTGTTTCTGCAAATTCTCCATCAGCTCAAGCCCCATTATTCCCTTTGGGTACCCTGGAAAATTATCAACTTCAGTGGTTTGCGTCAACTGACCACCTTGTTCCATGCCTGTATACATAACCGGCTTAAGATCTGCGCGGGCGACATAAATTGCCGCAGTATATCCTGCAGGTCCTGATCCTATAATTAAACACCTGATGTGTTCAGTGTCTTCTACTATCATCTGTCTTATTTTATTGCCAAAAACCAAAATGTCCTGTATAATTTGTGTATGTCATATATTCTATCGTGACCCAAAAGATCAATTTCCGTAAAATCGCGATCCAGCAGTTGATGCCCCATAGTCATCGCTTGAATACTTTAAGCCCCGATTCGAGATAATTGTAATAACTTACGGGGTCATAAAGCGATCCCTGAGGTGCTACCAGTAGTGTTTGTGTAGCAGCATTAAGCAGCACATAAAATGGCTGTGAATTGGTATCGAAATCTGCGGCCTGGATATCGCTGTTTAACCCTCCTATGGTTGTGATTTTCCTCCCGCTAAATATGCTGATATACTGCTCATTCGATGAAAGCTCGGTTTTGTCATCTACATAAAGTTGGATAAGCACGTAGCTATTTTTCATTAACGACAGCACCTGTCGATCCGGCCAGACAGTGGCTTCCATTTTTCTGCAATTTACACAGGCATGACCCGTAAAATCTATCAAAACCGGTTTGTTTACTTTTTGAGCATAAGCAATTCCTTCCTGGTAATCAAAGAACGGATCCATGTTCAAGGGCTTGTCAAATAGCTTTTCATATTTGCGCGGCGGCTGAACGACCGGTGGTGTATCATTGGCGGGATTTTGAGTTGTGTTGTTATGGCCTGTCAATAATGGCGTATACAAGTCAAAATCCTGGGTTGACTGCGGTGGCAGGAAAGCAGCGATTGATTTCAAGGGCGCACCCCAAAGGCCGGGGATCATATACACCGCAAAAGCCAGCACTACAATAGACATTAATAGCCTTTGGACTGAAATGTGCGCGAGTTCGCTGTCATAAACAAATTTTAGTTTGCCCAGCAAATAAAACCCTGCTAATACGGCAATCACAATCCAGAGCGCCAAAAAAACTTCCCGGTTCAAAAAGTGCCAGCGATAGGTAAGATCAACATTGCTCAGGAATTTTAAGCATAGGGCGAGCTCCAGGAATCCCAGACACACCTTTACGCTGTTTAGCCATCCGCCGGATTTAGGCAGGCGATTGAGCCAGGAAGGAAAAAACGCAAAAAGCACAAATGGTAAAGCCAATGCCATCGAAAATCCCAGCATGCCTATTGCCGGTCCAAGGCGCGCACCTGATGTTGCCGCCTGGACCAGCAATGTGCCAATAATCGGGCCAGTACAACTAAAAGAGACCAGAGCAAGGGTCGCGGCCATAAAAAAGATACCCGTAAAGCCTTTACGGTCACTGTTTTCATCTGCTTTGTTAACCCATTTATTAGGTAAGGTAATTTCAAATGCTCCAAAAAATGAAGTAGCAAAGAAAACAAGTAGTAAAAAAAACACAAAATTAAAAATGCCATTTGTGGAAAGTGCATTCAATGCATCAGCTCCGAAAACTATTGTGATTAACATGCCGAGACCAACGTAGATAAGGATAATTGATAAACCGTATATACCAACATCCATTATTCCTTTTTTACGGTCTTCCTGTCTTTTGGTAAAAAAACCGACCGTAAGCGGCAACATTGGAAAAATGCAAGGCAGAAGTATCGCTGCCAAACCACCCAGAAAGCCAGCGAGAAAAATGGCCCACAAGTTGCGTGCGGCTGGCGTTATTTTTAGATCTATGGTCGACATTTCTGAAAGCCGGTCGGATTTAGCCGAAAGGATATTTGCTGCTCCTTGTGATGCAGAATTATCTTGTATAGTTTTAAAAGTTAAACCAGTTGCGTTAAGCGTATCGGATTTTTTAGCCAATGAGCTATTGGCTTGCAGAACGAGTAAAAAAAATAAAGGCAGAAAAATATAGGGTATGTTGTGTAAGTGCATTTTCATTGTTTCTTTTTAACCAAATTTATTGGGGCAGCCTATTTTTGAAAGGTGTTTAACGCCGAATCGGACTAAATTGGAATTGAACCAGACAAAACCGGGAGGTTGATCACTGTTAATATTTTAGTTCAAAAACACCACCAAAGCCCCGTTGAGCGGAGTTGCTATGACCACGCCTAATTAACAGGAATTGCGAATTCTATCGTTTCCGGCGGTAGACATTGGCGGTCACTGCACACCATAAATTCTATGGTACCTTTAACCGTAACGTTGTCGGTCTTAAGCTTGATCTTTTGCCGGAATACTACGCTTTTCTCAAAATAGCTAATATTTGTACCAAAAGCTTTTTCATATTTGGTGAAAGGTGGAGGGCCGGCCACTTCACCTTCCAGGCCGAATGATTTTGCGGGAGAAAAAGAAAAAGTTGTCTTTACAGGTCCCTTATGGGGTGTTGCAAGCGAATAGATATGCCAGCCATTTTCAATTGTGGCTTTCATAAACAAAATAGCTTCTGTTGATGAAATTTTCTTTGTTGCATAACTCCACTTTACAGGTTTCAGGATCTGACTACTGGCCGAAAGACTCATCAATAGCCCGGCAGTAAATACAAATAGGGTTTTCATATAGTCTTTTTTTAGTTTACGGATACAAAAAGAATTCAAAATCAGGAAAAGTGACAGCAAAAAAATAGGGAATCCGGCAAACTGAAGGGCGACCCAGACAAATCGGCGGACCAGTAGTATTCCAGATCGGCGATAGGCTCAAAAAGGGTCTAAACCGATAAATAAAATCAATTATGGTACTTGATTAGTCTGGTGAACTGATTTTTCGAAGTTGCCGTTATGGGGACCTAAAAAGTCTGGCTCAACCTTCAGTTTGCCCGATTCGGCTACTTTTAGCTCATTGCCCGGCCCATTTCAAAATAGTTTTGCTCGATAAATAAAAAAATATGAAAACAAATAAGATTTTAACTGTGACTATCTGCCTTGTTATCGCTGCAATTCTTGCCGCCTTTGTTGCCGAGGATAAGATAAAAGCTAAACGGATTGCCAACGCTGATGGGAAAGGATTTGCTGTACTAGAATTATTTACTTCGGAAGGCTGCTCAAGCTGCCCACCTGCTGATGAATTGATGGCGGAGATTCAGAAAGAAGCTAAAGGCAAAGCTGTTTATCTACTGGCCTACCATGTTGATTACTGGAACAATCAAGACTGGAAAGATAGTTTCAGCAGTGCGGAATATTCAAAAAGACAGGTGCAATACGGAGACTGGCTTAACCAACCTCAAATTTATACACCACAACTTATTATAAATGGGAAGGCTGGATACGTTGGCTCTGATGAATCTGCCATTCGCGGTGCTATTCTGAGGGAGTTGGCAACTAAACCAGAAGGTACCCTTACACTCCAGACCTACCAAGATAACGAAAAGCTTCAGGTACAATATAAGGCAGCAAAGACTAAACACGGCAGTAATTTGTTGATCGCAATTATACAAAAGGCCGCTCAAAGTAAAGTCGAGGGCGGAGAAAACGCAGGTCTTACACTATCCCATGTCCAGATCGTTCGCGCCCTGCAGAGCGAACCAATAACGGCGACCGGTAGCGGGAATGCCACTATTATACTGCCAAAAGATTTCAACATTCAAGGCTGGGAAGTAGTGGGACTGGTTCAGGATCAAAGCAACGGGAAAATTTTAGGGGTCGCTAAAGCGAATCTTAATAATAAATAGGCCATTTGAAAAGAATCCCAGGATTATGAAATGGTCAGCGCTGTAAAAAAAAGACGGATAGCTGATCGAAGAGGATAACTTAAAACCCCTTGATTATAGGGTAAAGGCCTTAAGATGAAAGTCAAGAGGCTTTTTTGTTGCGTTTCAGATTCTTCCTTTAGTTACAAACTTATTTGAGTTTATACAGTCAAAATTACTCCTCAGTTAAGCACGAACTCCTAACATACTGTGGTCGCCTCTGGTTTTTTTAAGGGTTATTTTCTTTAGCAAAATATTCGCTTAACCATTTATTCCTCGTCTTTGTTGCTTTGTTTTTTTGATATAGGGAAAGAATTAAAAGCAAGTGTGATCAAAAGGCCTATAATACAGCCAATCATTACACAGCCCATCCGTTCTAACGCAATGTGCCATGTACTGTTTTGTCCCTCTTCATGTATCATTACGATAACTAATGCTGCAAGTGCAGAGCGTAAGGCTGAGTGCAGTTTCAATAATATGCCGATCGCAATAGTCAGCATTACGCCGATGCAGATCAAAAACAAGTTGGGAATACGTATCAAAAATAGTAATAGCCCTACTGATGAACCGAGGATATTTGCTTTTATTCTGTCGAATGCAAGTCCGTTGGAATCCTTGCTATTGGGTGCGATGACTAACACCACCGAAATCATGCTCCAATAAAATTGGTGCTGAGGGAAACATTTGTATAGAGTATAGCAAATGCACAAACCCAGTATACATTCCAAAACGTAAACAGCAATATGCGATTTATAGAATTCTTTGATCACCTGTCCAGGATTATCACTGTCTGTTTATTATTCCAAAAAA
>Ga0302221_10000502_pt1 | contig 28792 bp, 3 predicted proteins | sample II_Palsa_E2_1_FD_193517 | JGI IMG/M metagenome (GOLD analysis project Ga0302221, IMG submission 193517) | Peat permafrost microbial communities from Stordalen Mire near Abisko, Sweden - II_Palsa_E2_1 | ecosystem: Environmental > Terrestrial > Soil > Palsa > Peat permafrost | place: Sweden... | reverse complement strand
TCGATTTTTATTATATAGCCCTTGCAAGGAAACAAAATACTATAATATACTAAATATAAGAGCTAAATGCAACATCTTTCTTATAAAGATAGCTAAGAACTTAAATTGCATTATTTGTAGCATTAATACTTTCATTATATCTATAATTACAAGTAATTAATTCGGTTTTGCTAATATTACTAGGGTTAAAATCAATATTATTAAAGGAGTTAATTGCAAAGATATATTCTTTTTAATTAATAACTCTTTTAAGACTTTGCTAAGAATGCTATTTATTAGTAAGATGAAAATAGCTATAAATTATAAGGATAATAGTTTATAAAATAATATATTTACTAATTTAAAAGACTCGAGAAATGCTTATATAATTATAATTATTTTACTACTAAAGAGTGTTTCTAGGAAGAAAGTCTAATTCTAGTAAAATCTTTAGCCAAAAATTGAGGAAGTAAATTCGAGTAATAAAGAAAAGTAGGAAAAAGAAGAAAACTAAGGCTTAATACTTTAGCTAAAAAGAGTATTAAGGGAATAAGGGTTATTTTAAGGTTTTTTAAAGTTTTTTATAATTTTAGGATTAGTGTTATTAATTTTTTTTAGATATAAAAGCTACAAAAAACGCTTTTATTTTAGCTTTTATAAAGCACTTCTTAAATATAGCACAAAAATAAGCTACAAACATTCTAAATACTAATATTCCAAATATTAAAATAAAAATATATTATTTAATATTAGCTAATTTTATCTTTAAAGCTAAAAAAGGAGAATTAAAGCTTTTAAAGTTTTTACAATCTTTTAATAAATTAAAGAGGATATTACTATATTTAAAAGGCGAGAATAAAAGCAAAAAGATTTTGCATTTTAATATGCTAAAACAAGTAAAACTAAAAAAAATAGCAATTTTATTACAAGACTTTATAAGTATGCCTTTTACGCTCTTAGCAAATAATATTTACAAATTAAAAGCCAAGAAAGTATAGCTAATTAATAAGAATAATAGAACAAGAAAAGGACTTAATGGATAACTTAATTAATATAAGTAATTTAAAGCACAAGACACCTTATAAGTGCAAGTGGGCAAATACTAAAACTACTTGCTCTTATACTTTATTATAATATTAAAAGGTTTTTGACTTACCTTTAAGTAATTAGCTAATTTAAATATTAAAGACTAGCTTTAAAAGAAGGAAAAGGCTATATTTGAAGAACTTATAATCAATTGCAAAAGTGCTATTATATTTGACTAAAAAGAAGTAAAAAAAATTTATAAGGATATTAATCCCTTTATTTTTATTAAGATAATATTATATAAAGCTTAGCAAGAAAAGAACTTCCCTTGCTTTAAAGCTTTAGTGCTAGTAATAATAAAAATGCTATTAAAATAATTAAACTAAAAAGTATTAAAAAATGCAATAAACTTTATAAAAACCCTTAATTCCTAGTTGCAAAGAAGCTAGCTAGCACTTATAAGCTTATTAATATAGCAATAAAGATAAATTCTATTACTTTATAAGATATTAATATACCTTGATTGATAAACAAGTTTTTGAAGGAATTTGCTAAGTATTAATATACTTTTTTAATTAATTTCTTTTTTAAATATAATTAATTTACTTTAAATATTAAGAGTCGGGATATAATAGCATTTATAACCCTTTTTAGCTTGCTTAAAATAATTATTTTATTACAAAGAGCTACTAATTTAGTAGCGTAATTTATATAAATAATAATAACAATTTTAGAAGACTTGTTTCTAGCTATAGCTATGCTATTTATTAATAATATTAAAGTAAAAGGGCTATATACTAACTATAATAAAGAATTAAAGCTTTTTAAAATCCGTTAATTTATATTTAAACATTTGTAAAACTTAAATGTTACGGTTCTGGCATTCCATTCCATGTCACGTGGTCACGTGCACTAGCGCAGCTAGCATAGGCGGTGTAGAGCGGCAGAACTCGAGTATTTGTACGAACCGATCCTTTATAAATAACCTCTTCTTTCCTTAGCTTTGAATAGTCGTAATTGGGACCATTTAACCAACGCTTGTTCTTGGGCTATAAATCTGGCGCTTGTGACATAATTCAAAGCTCAATCTAATTCTAATCTTGTAGAGGATTTAAAATTAAACTGTACAAAAAAAGACAACGCGTCGCCTTTGTCCTAAACTTGAACGAAATCGACTAAATTAAACGAATTATACGAGATACAAACTTGAAGCAAAGCCTTATTATATAAGCACGAAACGAAAGAAATAGCACAATCTTATTACAAACTAGAAGCTAGCATTGCAACTAGTTCTCATGCACTTAAACCTATAAACCCTCGATTATCTTATCCTTCCTTAATTCTTAAAAAACCCGAATTTAACCTCGAATACCTCCGATTTGCATTTTAACAAGACCTTAAACGACTTTATAAGCAAATTCTAGAGGCTCTCCATTAGCGGGATAATGCAAAGGCAAAGGCTAAAGAGCAACGAGTACACTTAGCTAAGCTATCCCTACAAAACAACTTACTTTAAACCAAACTCCTTAAAGTATACTGCCAAAATCGATAAACTACCCTAATAATATTTAAACAAGCTTTTACGCGTTTTATAAAGCTCCTTAATCCCCTTATCTTTACAAATGGCGAAGATATAAGTTTCTTTAATTAGCTATCCCGAATTAAAAACAAGCTTTGTAAAAATGCCGATTATTACCCTACTAAATCGATAAAGCTTATATATGTTAAAGGCTTAATTAAAGGTAAAGCTGCAAAGCATATATTACCGCGTTTAAAGGATAATGCTATTAATTTATATACGACTATTTAAGACTTGTTTAAGCACTTAACCTTTGCTTATAAGAACCCGAATCGGTTATTTATAGCCAAGAACGAATTTAAGAAGCTTTTTATAAAATCGACCTAGTTATTTTACAAATTTTATACCAAGTTCTTGCAATTGGCTTTTAAAGCTAAAGTCGCACTTGTAAAACTAAAGTACGAAATAAATAGCAAGCTATCCTTTAATCTCTAAAAGGCAGTTATTTCGCATTTTAATACCAAATCGACCTTTTATAAATTTGTAAAGCAATATACAATTTACGACTAATCCTTAAAGGCAATTGAAGAACGCGAGTCACGTGTATGTAAGCCCTATACAAATACAAATAAGATAAATACCCCTATATCTGCAACTGCACTTGCTATTGCAACTACGACTACCTTGCCGACCACCCCTTATACAAATACTTTTTAGAATACTCTCCCGAAGCTTATATACTAGAATCCTTTGCATTAGTAGTTAAGTAATGCTAGCAAGTGTTTTATTTGCCGGGAATCGGGACATAGGATGTATAAATGCCCTTGTCGTGCGGATATTAAAGCTATTAAGAAGTCGAAGGAAGTCCTAAAACTTGAGGCATCGGTATCGGAAAACGACGACCCTTAAAGGAAGTCTTTACTCTAAAGTTATATAATATCGATTTGTGCAAAGTAGACCTTAGTTAATTGCTTAAAGGTAATTCTTTTACCTTTCTATATACAATTAGCAGCAATAGATTAAGAATAAAGACACGTACACTTATTAATATTAGAGCAAACGGATATGCCTTTATTAATACCGAATTTGCAGCTTTTGCTACCCGATTCCTTAATACGAAAATATAATAACTCCTTATATTATATAATATACAAGGATTTGATAGCAAAATTGCATAACTAATTACCGATTATATAAAATTAACACTACTTATAAATAGAAGACAAATAAAGGTCCTTATACTAGTTATATAGCTAAGGGGACAAGACATAATCTTAGGCCGCAAATAAGCCGCAAAAACAAGAGTCTTAATTGACTGCAAGAACCGGTAGTTAATATAGCTAGAAGATTACCCTAAGGATAAGGGCTAAAACTGCATATTAGCAACTGCTAAGAAAAACCTTTTACTGCAACTGCTAAACCCTATATATTAAAAGGATGCTAATCGCTATACGAAGCTAATAGCAAAGGATAGCTAAAGACTTAAAGCTATACTTAAGCCCGAAGCGCGAATAACTTAAAGGACTAATCAAGAATAATAATATAAGGATATGCACAACGATTTATAAGGTTAAACTAATAAGCTCGAGCTACGCGAGCAACTTGCAAAGCAACTTATAATCGAGAAGCTTAAACCCGAAAGAACTATCGACATTTGCGAAATTAGCTACTTAGCCTTTTATATAAACTTTAAATACTTTAAAAATACCCTATTCTTATTGTCTTTATACAAATTAGACTATAAGCTCGCAAACCGAAAATAAGGACAAAAATTGAAAGCAAAAGAACTAGACCTTATAAATTAATAACCTTATAAAACCGAATTACAATAGCTATAAAGGATACTACTAAAAGAGCTTAAGGAATTTGCAAATGTGTTTTTAAAGATAGCATCGAATAAACTACTATTACACTAGCTATATAACTATAAGATTTAGCTTAAGGATTTAAATATTGGCAAAATAGGCTATTCCCTCTTATACTAATAGTTTACGCAAAAACTCGAAGAAATAAAGCAGTTTTTAGAAGAGAACTTATATCGAGGATTTATTAAAGCTAGCTAATTACCCTTTGCATCCCCGGTACTATTTGTTAAGAAGGTTAATAGTTCTTTACAATTTTGCGTCGATTTCCGGAAGTTAAATAACCTTACTTGTAAGGATTAGTACTTGCTACCGCTTATCGATAAGACTATTACACAATTAATTAAAGCAAAGATTTATATAAAGTTAAATATTTGATAAGCATTTTACCGGATACAAATAGACCTTAATTTAAAAGAACTTATTACTTTTTATACCCGTTACAAGTCTTATAAGTATAAGGTTTTATAAGAAGGCTTAATAAATAGACCCGCAACGTATTAATAGTATATAAACGATGTTTTATTTAATTATTTAAACAACTTTTATATTACTTATTTAAATAATATTATTATTTATTTAAAAGATCCCTTAAAACACGAATGCTATATATAAAAAGTACTCGAACGCCTTTGCTAAGCAAGTCTCCAAGTCGACATTAAGAAATCGGAATTTAATATTACTTGCACGAAGTTTTTAAGCTTTATTATTTTTATAGATAATATTAAGGTAAACCCGGAAAAGGTTACTATAATAAAGAATTAGAAGGAACCGACTATAGTCAAAGGAATATAATCCTTTTTAAGTTTTTGCAACTTTTACCGGCAATTTATTATAAATTATAAACAAATTGCTAAACCATTAAACGAACTTACTTGTAAAGGGACTATATACTTATAAATAACAAGTTACTAGTCCGCATTCGACTAATTAAAGCTAGCTATACTTATAGCACCGATTTTGCGATATTATAAGCCCGATTTACTTACTATAATAAAGACAAATGCCTCGAATAGAGTTATAGCAAGCGTATTATCTTAGCAAGACCTGCAAAGCAAGTTGTAGCACCTTATAGCTTATTTCTTAAAACTATATAACTAGCTTAGCTTAATTACGACATTTATAATAAAGAGATGCTAGCTATTATCTTAGCATTCGAGCAATAGCAAGCTAAACTAGAAGGAATATAAACAAATAATCCCTTTTTAATCTATTCTAATTATAAAGCACTCGAATACTTTATAACAACAAAGAAGTTATTAGTAAGATAGGCCCGTTAAGCAAAATATCTCTCTCGGTTCTATTTTAAGCTTATATACTAGGCAAAGAAGTCGAATAAACAAGCAAATGCTTTAAGCAAGAAGTATAAGGATATAAAAGAGCAAGGCAAAGTTATAAAGGAATATAGGACTTAGGTTTTACTCCCTTGCACAAAGATCAATTTTGCAGTTATAAAGGACTTACAATTGGCCCTTATAAAACTTGCACTAGAATAAGAACTTGCACTTATAAAACTTGTACAAGAACTAGAACTTACAATAGACTTCACCTTTTAGCTATATAATAGCATTTAGCTACTCGACAAGATCCTAATCGCTAATCGAACGTCCCCCGACTTAATAAAGCTTTATACGAAAGCAAAATTCGAACAAGAAAAGACGTGGCAATTAAAGGATAGCTTATTATTATAATACAAAAAGCTATATATGCCGGATAATATACTTACAAATAAGATGCCTTTATATATTGCAATTATCTGTAAAGCTTATAATTAACCTCTTTTTAGTTATCTAAGACAAACTAAATTACGTTATTTATTGCAATAACGATATTATTAGCCGGATTAAAAGAAGGATATTAATTAATACCGGGCTAATTATTATACTTGTTAGCATTTGCATATTTTTAAGGACAAGAAACCAGGATTTTTGCACCTATTACTTATACCGGACCGTCCTTAGTAGCATATTATAGTCGACTTTAAGAAATGCCTTAAAAGTAAAGCTAGCTATAATATAGTAGCTATATTTGTGGATAAGCTAAAGAAACGTCTAATCACAATACTTGTACAAGACACGATTATAGCACAAGAACTAGCTCTATTATTCCTATTGCACGTAGTACGGCATATTAGCATTTTAGAGACAATTATATCCGATCGGGGCCCTTAATTTATATTAGACTTTTAAAACGAGTTTTGCAAACGGATTAGAGTAAAACTTAAGTTATCGACCGCGAATTACTTGCAAATAGATAAATAAACGGAAATTGTAAACTAATACTTCGATTAGCGATTATGCCCTTATATTAATTATTATTAGGATAACTAGAACGAATAAGTGTCTATTATAAATTACTAACAAGCTACCCTTTAGCATAAAACTATAGGCTAATCCCCGTTCTTTACTAAGAAGGGCTATAAGCCGCGTACGTCATTCGATTAAGATACACTTATTAAACTAAAGTCGGGTATACTTAAAGAGAAATTAAACCGCATAGAGGCTAAGGCCCTAGTAAAGCAATTGCACAAATCCTAGAGTATAGCTTAAGGGAATATGGCACAATCACAAGAACGATATGCAAAACAAGTAAACAAGCATCGCTATATAATCGATTTTAGAGTAAGGGATAAAGTTTAGGTTATAGTAAAGCATTAGAAAAACGATCGACCGAGCTATAAATTAATATAGCAAATAGATAGCCCGTACAAGATTTTAGAGCAAATCGGGCACTCCTTTAAGCTTAAGTTGCCGGAATCGATTAAGGTGCACCCGGTGTTTTATGCTAAAAAGCTACGCAAGGACCTTAAAAACCTACTACTTGGCTAGACTAATCCGGAATACGATCTAATAGAAGTGTAAGAAGGCGAGGAGGAGTATAAGGTATAAGAAGTACTAGTAATAAAGCTTCTTCGTAGTAAATTGTAATATCGGGTAAACTAGAAGGGCTAAGATCCTAATCTTGATTAGTATCTTGCTTCTTTATTAAGCAATAGCCTTATTGCTTTGCAAGAATTCTATTATGCGTACCCTAATCGACCGGGCCCCTTAAAGAACTTAGCATATTAGCTAAAATGCGCATAAAAGGATAAGTTTCTTAAAGCTAGGGTAGATGATGATTTGGAAGGGTTAAAGCCTGACAAACGAGGCATCCACGTCATGTGACTCGGCAAAAGGAAAGGAATTGTAGCTGTTTCGAGGACGAATTGGGAGGAAATTACGAAATCGATTGTACGATTACAGAATACAAAGCTCGAGGACGAGCTTTCTTGAAAGGGGGGGGTAATGTTACGGTTCTAGCATTCTATTCCATGTCACGTGGTCACGTGCACTAGCACGGCTAGCATAGGCGGTGTAGAGCGGCAAAACTCGAGTATTTGTACAAACCGATCCTTTGTAAATAACCTCTTCTTTCCTTAGCTTTGAATAGTCGTAATTGGGACCATTTAACCAACGCTTGTTCTTGGGCTATAAATCTGGCGCTCGTGACATTAAATAAAGCTTTAAAGTAAATTAAAAGAGCTAAAGCTTCTATTAAGCTTAAATTACGGTTTTATTATAATAGTATAAGTATTATAGATTTTATATATAATTTTAGAGAAAGGAGCCTAATAACTATAAAAGTTAATAAGATTTTAGACTAGTACTAATATAATAATATTATAAAAGCTAAAGTATTCTTAAGAATTTGTATATATTATAAAATCTAAATTAAGGTATATATTATAATAGTTAAACTAATTTATTAATTGCTTAAAAAAGGAGAGCCATTTTTATAAAAGGAAGAATAAATTAAAGTAATGTAAACTCTTTAAGAAAAACTTACTAGTATACTACTACTTTATAAGCTATATTATAATCTAGCAAAGCTATAAAAGCTTATTATCTTAGCTATAAATGCTAATTTATTTAAATAAAAAGCAATTTTAAAATAATATAATAATAAAGGATATAAAAAGTTGCTTAGTATAAATTTAAAATATAGAATTAGACTAAATAAAGCCATAATGCTATTAAGAAAAAGTGTAAAGGAGTTTTTAAAGCTTTATAAAAACTACAATTTTAGCTATATAATATTTATTTCATTTCAAAAATAAATGCAAATACGCTTATTACTTAGCTAAATCAAGTAGCTATTAACCTCTTTAAAGCTTTAATTACTTGCTAGCTTATATAAATTAAGCTATTTAACTTTAAGATAAGCTATATAAAGGGTATAAAGTATATTATAGCTAATAAACTGTTTTAGTGCCCTTATTATAAAAAGGATTTAGAAGATAGCTTAAATATTAATAAATTTATTGCGCTAAAACTTGATATAATTAAAATTTAACTAATTATTAAGAGCGCAAAAACAATAAAGCATTATAATATTAAATGTAATATACACTTTAATTGGCTAAAGCCTTGCTTAATTAGACATTATAAGTTAAAGCCTAACTCCGGAAACAAACCTTATTTTTTAAGCTACTTTTAAAGGGGCAAAATTAAAAGTTGCCCCTCTTTAAATAACTTTAAAAATTAAGCACTTAAGGGAATAATTTCTTTAAGCTATATAACTAATAGCTATAATATTATATATTACTTTATATTAATATTCTAAAATGCAATTAATAGTTTTATATTAATTAATCTACTTAATAAAAGCTATTTAAAGCAACTTTAAGCAATCGCAAAGTGTTTAACTATATTAGCTAAGCTTAAAAGCATATTTAAAGGCAAATTCTGCAAACTAAAAAAAAAGCACTAAATTATAGCATATATAATGAGCAATTATAAAAGAATGAATGCAAATTATACTTTTTATATTTAATTTTTAATAATTTAGCCTAAAAAGTAAAAGTTATAAAGGAATTATATAATAAAATTGGTTATTTTAGCTAAGAAACTACTTTTGCAAAAGTAGTAAGCAAATATTATTAAAAGGGTTTTTATAATAATATTTGCAAGTATTACAATTCTTATAAAGTATATTAATATAAGCACAAGCAATAACTAGAAAAAGCTCTATTTCTTATAAAGGCTGCCTCTCTCTTCTATTATATTGATATAAATGTTATAAAGCTACTTAGATGTAAAAGCTATAATTATTTAGTAATAACTAAAGATAACTTCTTTAAATAGCTAAAAGTTAAACTTATAAAGAATCTTATTAGCAAGAAGATTGCTAAGTGTATTTAAATTAATATAATTTATTAGTATAATTTATTTAAAAAACTTAAAGTTAATAGTAGTGCTAAATTTAAAGGTATTACAATTAAAGAGCTTTAAAAGCTAAAGATTTGCAAAATTATAATCTTTATATGTAATATAAAAGCTAATAAAATAATAAAATATAAATATTAGCTAATTATATTAGCCTTAATTACTTTAAGTATAAGAGAGAAGAAATTATAAATAGACTTTTTACTTTAAATGCTTTTTGCAAATAAAACTACTATATATAAGCTTATAAGCTTTATTCCCTTTTATATAATTTATAGCAAAAAAGTAATATGTCGCAATTGGTGGGTTTATAGTACAGATCATGCCCAGGCTTGGCAACGATTCCTGAGGCATCGATATCGTATCGATAATAAATCGTATTAGTTAGTATTGCATAGATCGATACCGAATCGATTCTAAATCAATTTTAAGCGAGCCTTAAGGCGATTTTTACCCTACAACCCTTACTTTTTACTTTTTCCCGATAATTTTATTTAAAATATATCCTTAAAATGTCTTTTACCCTTAAATTAGATTTATCTTTTGCACCCTTAGCTTTAGCAAAGTTAACTACAACTTCTCAAAGCCATAATAAGAAGAGATCCCCTATTTGGGCGTATTGCCGCAATCCGACTAAGAATAAGAATTAAGACTTCCTTTATTGCTCTCATTGCTTATTAGATTTAACCCTATTATTGTATAATATAAATTTATTAGAGAATATAAGGACACACTTAAGAAGGCACTACTAAATTACTATAAAAAAGGCTTTAAGTAAGAACTAAGCAATTGTATAATAACAACTCCGATAGCTTTATTAGCAAGCTAAATCGAATGGCAAGGCTAAGAAATTTGACACTAAGGTCTTTAAAGCTTGTTTTAATAAGTTAGTTATTATTAAAGCTTTAATTTCTTTTATTATTATACAAAACTTGTCTTTTGCTCTTATTAAATAGCTAGAGTTTTATACCTTTTGCTAAGCATTAAATCGAGCTAGCTAAAGCAATATTATAACTTCTTATTTTAAAATTTATAATTATATTAAAGAAGCTTAAGGAAAACATAAGGATATTATATAATAAACACTCCAATTTGCACTTTTATATATTTATATTTCTTTTAATATCTAGACCTCGCCAAATCGATAGCTTCTTTTAGCAATTTGTGCATACTTTACTACATACGACTATAAGAAGCAAAAGGCCTTCTTTGCCCTTAAAAAAGTGCCCGGCTATAGCAAAGAAGACTAGTTTTTAATCCTTTTTCTAGTCCTTAAAGATTATAGCATTATATAAAAGCTTAAGGCTATTATTGCAAATAATATAGCTTCAAATAATATCCTTTATCGGATTATTTAAAGCTACTTTAAGGATTAACTTAATTTAAAGTAAAATGCTAAGTATTAGCAAATCCGTTATATTAGCTATATTATTAACCTTATAATATAAGCTTTTTTGTTTGCAAGTGTAATTAAGATAAAAGAGCTTAAGGCATACGATAAGCAAAATCAAATTAAGGAGCTTACAAATAAGGAAGCAAAGAGGGCTAAGTTTCGGCTTTTAAGGCCACTTAGCTAAGGGCATAATATTGTAATTTATATCTGTGCATCGGCTAGTAAAATAGATAAGTTTAAGAAGCTTACAAGAAGGATAATTTTGTTAAATAATCGTATAAGGTAAAATAGCTAGCATAATATACTTGTTATTCTTTTTAACTTATAGCTTGCGGTTAAAAAGTATTATTAAGACTATAAGGACAAGCTTAAAGAAGATATCTTATCTTTTTAAGATTAGAAAAAGCTTTATATAATTAAGGACTTCCTTGCTCCCTTTGCACAAGCTACTCTTTTTATTAAAGAAGATTTTATATTAATTAATTGTACGCTCTTTATAATAGACATATTAATTAAACACCTTTAAAATAAGACTATAAGTTCTTTCTTTCTCTTTCTTTCTTTTTTTTTATTTAATTAACTTTGAAAATATAGGCCGATTATAAAAAGAAGAAAGATAAAGAAAGCAAAGACTTCTTTTATCGACTCGATTTAGCATATATAATCCTCGACAAGTATTACTTGCAAACTAATATGTCTTTACTTTATACTATAGCTTTAATTCTTAATCTTAGCTATCGTATAAGGTATATTAAAACACATTAGCTAAAGAAGTAATTAAAGCCGATTTTAGCAAAAGTCAAAAAGCTATAGAAAAAGTATAAAGAAGAGGTTATAGTCCCACTAATTACTTTAACCTTTATATATAATAACCCTTCTTATAAGCTACTAGAACTTGATGCTTTTAATCGGATTGCTTTATTTCTTTGCTTAATTGCTCGGCTAGCAAATAAAGATAAATATAAGGATTATAACTTACTCGATTTGTATAATCTTAGCAAAAAAGGAGCCCTTATATAATAGTGCCAAGATACTTAATAATAACGCTAGCTAAGGCTATTACTTATAGCTATTAATATCCTTTCGATTCCACTAATAAGCGATAAGCTAGAAAGAGTATTTTTAAGAGCTTGCCGTATAATAAGCTAAGATAAGGGGCAAATAAAACTAAAGATAATAGAAATAAGGGAGTGCTTAAAGCATTAGAAAAGGAGTGGGATTTTAGATGTTTTTCTTAATATTAGCTAATTTAAAAGAAAATTATGCTTTTAAAGTTATTATATAAGTGTAATACTTTTTTATTATTTTTTATTATTAGAAAAATTTAAGGTATAAGTGTTATTTGGGGGGAGAAAGGGGTTATATATATAATTAGCTCGCTTAAAATCGATTCGGAACCGATTCGATTCGATACCTTATAATTCTGGCATCAATTCGTATCGATACGTATTTTTGCCAAGCCTGATCATGCCGGTGCTAGGTTGGCTGCGCTAGGACCTTCCTATATATATAGACCACGTCCCCCTTATTCTAGGAAATTAGACAATTCTTCTTGCAAAGCTTCGCGTACGCCTTTCAATATGCGACATAATACTTTTAATAAAAATCTATTACTTTATATAAAGAATTTTTAAATAAAACAAAGTCTATAATTAATCGACTTTGCTATAGCTTTATATATAATAACTTTAGATATATAATAAAGATATTAAAGAGTTTAAGCTATAAAAGACTTAATAATATGCTAAGGGCCAAACTAACTTTAATGCTAAGTATTAGATTTACAAAAAGCTAATTTAAGTAAAAGATCTTATTTTAATATATAATATTAAAAACATTAATTAAGACAGGTTTAAAGATATTAAGCTTTTATACTAGTAGCTAAGACCATATAACGTTAAAGAGGCAAATTAGCTAAAAAGAACTTATAAACTAGAAAAAGTAAACAAAACTCTCTTATATTATATATATACAAGAAATTGACTAAAGTAGTTTATTAAAAGAGATTAGTACTAATATTCTTATAAAGATAAAGTCTTAGAACTAGCTTTTAAAAAAGTTAAATTCTAGATAAATGCAAAACTAAAAGAGGAAGCTATTATAGAGTTTTATATTAAAATGACCTAAAAAATCGAGAAAGACACTAGAATTGTAATATAAGTCTTAAAACTTCCAAAATCCGAGAAAGGGAAGTATATTTACTTTAATAATAACTAAAATAAAGCTAAATTAGCAAGTAAAGATAAGAATTAAAAGTAAAGGCTATTATTAACTATAAATACATAGCTACTAATACTCTAATTTCAATCTTTATATATCTTAAAACACAAGAATAATTTAAAGAGGATTATATTACTTAAAACTAGACTTTACTTAAGCTAAGACTTAGTTAATAACTACAATTTGCAAATGCAATTAATTAGCAAAAGCTAGTTTAAGCTACAAATAATATTAAAGTTTTGCTAAAAGCATTAATTATAAGATAATAATAAAACTAGAAGACTAATAATAACAAAAACACTAAATAAAGCGTTTTATTTAAGAGAACTTAGTATTTATTTCTTATTTTAGCTTTTAGTTGCTTTTTGCTTTTACTTTTAATTATTAGAATATTTTTTACTTATTTTCCCTTATTATATATAAAGTTTCCTTTATTATATAAGAAGTTCTTTATATTATATATGAAATTTTTATTAATTTTAACTTGTACTTGCATTTCCTTTATTAAAAACCCTTATTTATTTTACTTTTGCTTGCTTAAGACAAGCAATAAATATAAAAGGGATAAAGCTAACTTGTACTTGCTTTTTGCATTCTTGTTACTTTTAAAAACTCTTAATTTATTCTTTAATTTAATCGAGTTTTTAAAGCTATATATATTCGACTTAAAACCTTTCTTTCCTAGTATTATAATTGCTTTTCTCTTTAAATAAACATATTATAAAAGACTTTTTTATATGTAATATTAACTTATCTTTACTTTTATGCAACAAAGGACTTGCGCTTTAAAGAAAAGACTTTCTCCTTAATTTTTCTTCTTATTTTATATATTTAAAAGCTTATATTATCTAGAATATAGCTTCTAGTTATAAACTAGTCGATTTTTGAGTATAATAAACATTTAATCTTACTAAAACTTATATCACTTTACATTTATACTTTATAACTTTATAACTTACTTATATATCTTATATTATATAATAATATCAAATCTATTATAAAATGCAAGAAAATAATACTAAAATGTCAAATAAAGAGTCTACCCTTATTAAATAAGCTAAGGAAGAAGAGCTTTTAATTGCTTGCTATAAATTTATATATTATAAACTAAAAAAGCTACAAATTGCTAATATTAAAGCTATAAGCTTAGCTTAAGCTTTGAATATTATTAAAGACCTCTTAAATAAAGAAAAAGCTACTATAATTACAACATTTAATATTAAATTGCTATATGCTAAAAGAAAAGTAAAAAATATAATTTTAAGTTAAAAGGATATAGTTTAAGATAAAGAAGCCCTTAAATTAAAAAAAGACACTTTAATAGCATATAATATTCAAAATAAGACTTTTTAAAGGATATAAAGGATATAAAAAAAGCTAAAGCCGTTTTTTGCAAAGCTTTAATTAGATTTATTAAAACTTTAAACAAGAAGAGCTTATAAGCTTAAGCATTTAGCTAGCATATTTAGCAAAAATACTTTTAATATAGCAAGAATATATATAGCTAATTAAGTAAGTTGTTTAAATCGAAAATTGCTTTATAAGAGGCTATTAGGTTAATTAATATAATAACTTTAAAGCATGCTCAAAAAGCTTTAGTTTATACTTAATTAGCACTCTTTATTACTAATATTAAAGCTATACTAAAACATATAAGGGCTTTAGCAAAGAATTAATAGCCAAAAATCGAAAAACTATAAGCTTTTAAGCTTAGCTAGCTGGGTTTTACCTTTAAAGAATTAAAAGTCCTAATTAAGGGGACTTATACTAATAAACTATTTCTTGCTTTTATAAACAAACTTGTAAACTAGTAAGCAGTTATTATTAATGCCTTAAAAGCCTTTATACTCGAGCAAGCCAAATAAGCTATAAAATAAAAGCTAATTATCAATTTAGTCGCTAAACAACTTGCTAAAAAATAATAAAAGCCAAAGTATAATAAAGTAATAAAGTTTTTAAGTATTCTTAATAAAGATATAAAACTTAATATAAATAAAGATAAAGTTAATTTTAATTAGTTTTTATATAATAAATCTAATATTGCTACTAATTTCTCAAACTTTAAAACAATTATAACCTTAGTATTAAAGCTAGCAAATAATATAAAAACTAGTAATATTAAAGACTCTTTAATAGCTAATACTTTTGCGCTTATATAAATTAAAGCTCTAAAACCTTTATAAGCCAAAAAAGCAGCTATAAAGCTTAAAATATACTCAAATTTTAGTTTTAATAATAAAGACTTGTTCCCCCTTAGCAAGAAGGCTAAAACTAAGAGCTAAGGCAAAAAAAGAGCTACTTTTAAGGAAAAGAAACCTAGATTTGCTAAATTAATTAAGATTAAAAAATACTCTTATAATATAAGTAATTTGTAAAAAGGAGATATAGCTTTATAAGATACTTTAAACTTTATAAGCTAATTGTCTATTTTAGAAGAGATTGCAATTAAATAATATTATAAACTTAAATATTACAAGACCCCTTATTTAAAGCACTTTAAAGCCCTTACAAAGCTCCTTTTTATTCGATTTATAAAGGATACTAATGCTATAATAGACAAGCTAGTAGCTATTTATAAGCTTATTAAGCTTAAAACTAGCTTTTGACTTAATTAAATTTATTTAAAAATATATTACTTTTTCAAATATAGCTAAAATTACTTATTATATCAATTAACACTTTATTAAAAGTCAATTCTAGCTTAGAAAATAGATAATAAGCCTTATACTTGCTTAAATTATTAATATGCCTAATATTAGCATACAAGTAATAAAATAGCACTTTATATAAGTAAAGAAGAGTAAAATTCTAAACTTATTAATTAACAAAATCGAGATATTATAGTTTTATATCTATTGTAATATTAAAAAACTAAATAATATTATATTAAATAGATACTTTCCTTTAGCTATATAGCTATTTTAGGCAAATCCTCTAATATAGCTCTAATTCTATTAAATACTACTTAGCAACTTCGTATTTTTAGTTGCTTACTCTTAACTTTCTAGTTAGATATTACTAACAAAAGATTTATCTTTAAATATATCTTAAAATTAACTAATTGCAAAAACTTGTCAATTATTATAAGAGATCTTAATTATATTATATAAGACCCTAGTTTTGCATATACTATTAAATTTAATAGAAACTAAAGCAATAAAAAGTAATATTTAGGGTTTAAAAAGCTTTTCTTTTTTAATAAAATAATAAGAAATTAAAATTTTAAAATAATAAATATATATATTATATACTTTAAAAGTTATTATAGCAACTTAATTACTCTTTTTCCTTATAAACCTTTGTAAAGCTATACTCTTATTATTAGTTATTAATAAATTAATATACTTTAAGTCCTTACAAGCTTATATAGCAAATATATTAAAAGTAACAAGTTTTTTAAAGGCTATATAACTTATTTCTTTATCTTTACTAAAAAGGAGGATTTTAGAGCAAAAAGAAGTAATAGCTTTAAGTTTTTAATATCTCTTTTATAAAATTGAGAATTAATAGAATCCTTGTTATAATATTAGATAAGTTTAAAAGCTTTATATAATATAATTTAATGCTTAAAATGCCCAAAATACCTAATAATATATGCAAAGATAAAGAAATAGCCAACATATAATAACATGCAAGCTAATAAAGTAATATATCTCGCTTAGTAAAAGGAAGCTATAAAACAAGTTAAAATTGTATTTAAATACTTGCAAGAAAATAAAATAACTATATTTCCAAGTAACAAGTTATACTTTAAGTGTAAAATAAAGAGATTAGCATTCTTTGCTAAAGATAATAAGGAGGAAAAATAAACTATTTTTAGGGGTTATTTTATTGTTTTTTATTGCTTGGGGCAAGCAATAAATATAAGAGGGACAAGTATAGTAAAGTATTAAGGAGATTGCTAAATTTTGTTAATTTTGGAGGTTTTTAAAGGTTTTTAGTTAATGTTACATATAACTAAAATAAGGGGTATAATTGCTAGTTTTTATAGCTATGCACACTTTACTTTATACTTAATTATTACTTACTTTACACTTATTAATTGTATATATTTATTGCTAAATTTTACAATTTTGCTTCTATTTCTTAATTTATACATATATGCTTTAAGCCTTGTATACCTTAGTTTCTTTCTTTTATTATTACTTTATTTTTATATATATGTTTTGCTTATTGCTTTATTACATAGTTTCCTAGTATTATTCTTGTAGGGTTTTCTTCTAGCTAAGGTCCGCCCCCTTACAATATATCACGTGACCTAAAACTGCGAGTGAAAATGCACTAATAATATTTATAAAAAGCATTATACTTTATTGTATTTACAAGCTCTACTAGCTATGCCTTTATAAATATAAATAAAAAGAGAATTGTTATAAGCATATAGCGCTAATACTTTGTTAAAAATACCCAAGTGACCTTAGCTTAAAGATAAGTAAATAAAAGCAAGATGTTGTTTAATCTTAGCACAATCTTGTTTTTAAGTGTAAAGCCTAGTTTAAATTCTTCTTTTAAAACAAAGATATATTATACTTTAACGTTTTAGCGTGCGTGGCGTACTTGGCAAACGTCTTTTTTATAGCCCTTTTAATTGTCCTTATTGCTAAATATAAAGCTATTAATCCGATTATAAAGCATTTAAAACTGCTTTTAATATTAGTAAAGCGACTTTGGCTTTATTACTAGACAATGTTTACAAATAAAGCAAAGAAATAATATTATAATCCTTTTATTATACTTTTATATTACCTTTTTTTTAAATATATATATAATACTTATAATATATTAGTTTTAGTTAATATATTTTTAATTTTTATTAATATATATTATATACCACTAGAATTTCTTTATAATACTATTAATATTCTTTTTAGTAGTAATTATATCTCTTTATTGCAAAGGGCATGCTATATTAAGCTTTAAATAAAGGTTATTATGCCTTTTATAATAAGCTTTTCCTTTTGCTTTTATATCAAGAAAAATAAAAATGTGCTAACAATGTGCTAATAGTGCTAACAATGTGCCAACAATGCTAACAACGTGTTAATAGTGCCATTTATGCATATTTAAAAATTTGGCACCAAATTTTCGATATTAAGTGCTAATTAATTGCTATTAGCATTAATTAAGCTATATGCACAAATAGTAACTATCTTGCTAATGCTAATTAGCCCTAATTTAGTTATATCTTTTATAAAAGCTTATATGGAAATAATTTAAAAAATTGTCTTAATATTATAAAAACATAATTTTGTATAAGCTACCTTGTTAAAATGCCTTATAAAAGTGTCTTTTACAAAAAGTGGCCCTAAAGCCTAAGCTACCCTTTAAGCTGCCCTTTAAAACTCCTTGCTAAAACGCCTTATAAAAGTGGCCCCGAAACCCAAGCTGCCCTCTAAAATGCCCTGTTAAAACGCCTTATAAAAGTGGCCCCGAAACCTAAGCTAGCCTCTAAAAGGCTTTGCTAAAATTCCTTAAAATGTTAAATAAAGAGAAGTTAGATAAAGAGAAGTTAGATAAAGAGAAGTTAGATAAAGAAAAGGAAAGGAAGAAAGGAAAAAAGGAGGAAATTATAAAAAAACTTTAATTTTGCTAGTAAAGAAGGGTAAGCAGCTATTATAAGGCTGCTTATATGCACTTTTAAGGCCCTTTAAAAGTGCGCACAAGCAGCTAAGCTTTAATTTCGCTAGTAAAGAAGGGTAAGCAACTATTATAATATAAACAAAAGCGCTACTTTTTACTTGTGCTACTTATCCCTTTATCTAGTAAAACATGCTTATATTAAGCATTATAGCAAAATTTGGCAAGCAAAATATATATTATTTAGCTATCCCTTTAACTAGTAAAACATTGCTTACACTAAGTATTATAGCTAAAATAGCTAAGCAAGTATATATTGCTTAGCTATAATGCTTAGCGTGGGCAATGTTTTATTAGTCGAAGGGATAAATGCTTAGTATAAGCATGTCTTATTAGATAAAGGGATAATACAATTGCCGGCCCGTTTTTGTATTATATGCTATATAACTTAATTCTCGGGCTTATTTTAAACTATCCTCTTAAACTATCCTCCTAAACTAGCCTCTTAAAATATTCTCTTAAACTGTCCTCCTAAATTATCCTCTTAAACTATCCTTTTAAACTGTCCTCCAAAACTGTCCTCCAAAACTGCCCTCCAAAACTGCCCTCAAAACTGCCATCTAAAATTGTCCTCAAAAGTGCCCTCTAAAACTAGTCCTCAATTGCTAATTAATTGCCTTACTTGCCAATTGATTGCTAAGCAGCTACTAATAGTATTATATAAAGCTATATAACTAAACAAAAAATCAATTAACTACTAAGCAGCTACTAATAGCACTAAGCAAGTGCCAATGGCACATGCGCTTAAGCAAAAAATTGTTAGCAAGTTTTTTTTCCTAATGTTGCACACAGCACAAGGTAATCGAATAAATAAGTAATTAATAAATTGTCTAATTAGAAACTAGAAGAGATGGGGGGAGAGCTCTTATAATATAAGGCGCAAAGCGTCCCCGATTATATAAGCTTAGGCCTTAAGCTGCTATAAGCTTTTATAGTTGCGATATACCCCTAGCTAATCAAGTAATAACACTAAACAAATAAAGCTTATATTTTAAGCACGCACGCGTTTTTAAATATATAATTCGATAGCTAATAAAATAATTAAATAATCCGCATATTAAAGGCTTTGTAATAGCTCTTGCACTAGCGCGCGCCGCAGCTTTTAATTACTAACCCCTAGTTTATTTTTACTTAAAGTAAGCTCTCCCCCCAATTTCTAGCTCCCTTTTTGTAATATAAATAATAGCATAATTTATTAAACCCCTTACTAGTGTTCTAAAACCCTATACTTGCACCTTTGCTCGGAATATTGCTTGCAAGATAGTATATTTCTTGCTCGACTTTGTTAACACGAGCTAATAACTTATAAATAGCTATTATTATTCTTGCTATTGCTGCTATTTTTATAGCTTATGCTACTCTTAAAACTTTAGCATATAATGCGGCATGTAATAGTAAAAGTAAATTACTTTTTTTAAATAATTTTGCTTTTATTAAAACTCCTTTTAAAGCTCGAACCCCGTAACTTGCAAAGGGCGTACAATGTAATATTCCTTGCTTTAATTATAGTATACTCTAAAACAATTTACTAGACACGTCCTTTGCTAACCTAAAAACTAGTTAACTTTACGCTTTTTAAATAAAGTAATAGTAGCTATTTTAACACTATTAGCTAGAGCTCTTGTTGCTAGAGATATGTGTCGGGTTACTATTATAAGGCTCTTTTACCCACTTGCGTAAATGTGGCTTTATAGTTTTTAAATAAATTAGTAACTACAAATAAGATTATAAATTATTCCTTTTTCTAGTTTTGTTTATAGCTAATTGATGCTTTAAAGGCTTAATAAGCTTTGCGCTTTTATTTGCATTATACTCGAAATCGCAAAATTAAACAGCAAAACTAGTAATAATAGTGCAAGGCTAGTAGCAAGTGCGCTTATAGTTAATATAGCTAAACTTGTAGCTATTACTTTTGTACTTAGTGTCACGAGACTAGCAGCTACTGCTTTTGCAGTTGCTATTACAGCTGCTCTTCTTAAGCTTGTGTATACTAGTGCTTATAAAGGTAGCAAAAGTAGCGCAGCTAGTAGTATTACTTAGTCTAATTGTATAAAAGGCGTTTTAAGCAAGCTAGTTAATGTAATTGCAAAGCAATTTTAATACTTCGGCGCGCTACTTACAAGTTTTATAAAATAAATAAATAAAAAGTTAACAAATGAAATAATTCTTTTACTATTCTACACTTTTGAGTATTTTATGCAAGTCTTAAAAGTATAATAATAATTAAAAGTATTTAAACTTATAATATAATAAGTTTTTAATTAATTTATTTGCTAATATCTCTTTTATTAATAGATATATTACTTAAAATGCGCCTTTCGCGTGCTTTTAATATAATTATATATTTTATATATTAATATAGCATAACTTAGGGTTAATTCTTTTATTTTCTTTAACTATAAGCTTAATTGTTTGTTAGTTATTACAAAAGATTATTTATAATTCTCTTAAATTGAGCTTAATATCTTTAAAAAAACTACTAAAAAGCTATAGTTTCTTTAGCTATTTGCCTAATAGCAAGTAGCTTAGCCTTTATAATAAAGGTAATAATAATTAATTAGCAAGTTGCCCTTTATATAACTAGTTTTCTAAAAAGAGATATGGTATACTTTTATGCAAATTGTCGAGTATTTAAATTATTAGTATATAAAGCATTAAATGCAATTATTAAATTAATATTTTAAAGCTCTCTTAAGTATTAAATCATTAAAAACTATATTTTATATAAGTATTTAATTGTTTAGTTAATTGCAAAGAAGTGCTATAGCTTTAAGTTTATAAGAAATTAGGATAGTAAAGAAGTAGTATATACTATATTTAGTTAAATTATAATTGCTATATAAAGCATTAAATTAACTTTTTCCTAATACTATTTAACTTACTTTAAAGGAGCTTGTCCTTTATACTTCTTAAGCTTTATAATTAAGAGAAGGGTTATATAGCACTTCCCTTTTATAAGTTGAAATTTCTTTGTAATCTTCTTAATATAAGTGTTATATATAAGCTAAAGCTTTTAAGCAAGTTTGTCCTTAATTATATAAACCCTTAAAAACTATTTTACTTCTTTTATTAAGTAAATATTATATATCTTTTTAATCCTTTAAATAATCCCTTTAATTAATGCTTTATTGCTCTTATACAATATTACTTAGATATTGTCGATATAAAAAAAACAAAGACTTTATACTTTAAGTTTACAAATATATATAGCTTTTCTTTATATATAATAAGCTTAATATTAGTAAAAGTGCTTACAAACTTTTTATATTAAAGCACTAAGGAGTCTTTTAGCTTATATAAAGCTTAATCGATTTTAGCATATATTTTAAGTATCTTAAAATTATTTAAGAGTTAATATGCTACAAGTAAGCTATTAACTAGTCTTTTTGTGTTTATAAAAGCATTAATAACATCGAATTGCTTAATCTTTAAATCGAAATAAGCTATAATAGCTATAAATATTCGAAATAAGCGCGTTACAAGTGTAGCTATATAAGTTAATAAAATTAATTACTCCTTTTACAAATTACCTCTTATAATTATCTTTAATTAGCACTTAATTAAATAGCTATTTAAGTTATTCTTATATATAAAAACCTATTTAGCGGGATTAAGTTAGCTATAATTTTATTACACAAGATTACCCTTTAATAGTTTTTTAATTTGAGGTTTTTAAGCTTAAGTTTTGCGTCTTACTTAAATAAAGCCCCAAGTAAGTGCCTTTTTAATTTACTTTATAACTTTAGCGCTTTTAGGAGCTTACTTAAATAAATGCAAGGAATATTGCTCTTAAGAGGAACTTTGTCCTTTAAGCTCTAATTTAACAAAACTAATGCTATAATTATTATATATATTATCTTATATTATTTTATATCTCCTTTTCTTAATTTGCTTAGCTAATTAAGCTATAATGCTTTAAGGAAAGATTTAACGTAATCGGTTTTATTTAACCTTGCTATAATAGTTAATAATATATATAATATTATATATACTTAACTATTACTAAGCTCCCCTTTATTATAATTATAATTGTTATTATTAGGCCCCTTTCTTTAAAGTCTCTTGCTTATATAAGTCTTATCTTATATTTTATGCTCTTATTTGCATTTTAGCTTTGCAAGTGCTTCTTTAAAGCTCTTTTCGAAGCTTTTTAATTTTCTTTAAATTAAATTATTTTAGGGTTAATTTATTAAAGTTAAATTTTAAGCTTAATTTATTAATAAAGTCCTTTCTTCACTTTATTATTTAATTAAGTGCACTTCTTTAACAAGGTTTAAAAGCTCTTTAATAGCCTTTTTATTAATCGAATTAATCTTTAATATTAACTTAGTTAAAACTTTATTACTTTTACTTAATATGCTTTTAAGCTTTAAAGTAAGTTTTAAAGATAAAAGTCTTATCTTTATTGCGGGTTTTGCAAGTATAAGGCTCTTTACCCTTAAGTTTTAGCTACTTAAGACCTTGCTTAAAAGCTCTTTTATACCCCTTATAATAAGTAACTTTATAATTTGCTTTAAAAAGTTATTATTTTATAGTTTTAAGTTTTTAAAAATCGACTTAGCATTTTAAGCTCCTTCTTCTTCCTTAATTAGTTTAATTACTTGTTTAGTAATTGCAATTAGCTAGCTATTTGCTTACTAGAACTCCTTAAATTAAAGGGTATCTTTGTTAAATGTTATATTTTGTATAATAATAACCTTTTTAAGCGCAAAGACCCAAATTTTATATATATTAAATATTTGATATACTTGTAAGGATTAACTTTAAAAGCTCTCTTCTATTTCCTTAATTTGCGCTCTTTAATTATTAGATATGCTTAAGCTTTATATATATAAATCTTATTTTAGTTAAATTAAAGATTAGTTATTAATTATATAATAAGCACTAAGTTATATTACTTGAAATAATTTCGGAATTATAAATTTAAAACTTTATTAAATGCGCGAAAATTATACGTATAAGAGGGGCTTTTATTATATAAAAAGACAACTATAAAGGTAGTTTTTAGCTAAAGGCTTTTAAGAAGTCTTTCTTTAATATGCATTTTAATTAACTTAATTATAGCCTCTTATTTTGCGCGCTTAAATCCTCTATTTAGCTTATAAGTATAAGTAAAAGTAAGCTCGAGTTTAATGCCTTCTTTTATAGCTTAAATTTTATAAGCTAATTAGCCTTTAATTGCAATTATTAAAGTGTTATTACTATGCTATATTTTGCAAATCGACAAGTTATATTACCTTTTTACTTAATAATTGAAGTCTTTAATAATGTTAAATACTTTTATTAAAAACTTATTTATAAGAATAAAGCCAAAAAGCTTTTTATTATACTTGTCCTTAATTATTAAAAGCTATTATGCTTTATTATAGCCTTTTAGAAAATTGAATAAATCTTATAAATTTTTAAAAAAAAATGGCTTAAAAGACTTCTTTTTGGAAAATTGTCTTAAAATAACTTAATTTATATAGGTTCTTGCATAATGCTTGCATTTAACTCTTACAATTCTTTTAATAATCACGTTTCTAGCGCTTTTAACAAGTGCTTATAAAGCTTTTAAGCTAAAGTGCCTTGCTTATATATATTATACTTTTTTTAAATTACTTTTTAGTTTAAGGAAGTCCCGGGATTATTAAAACCTCCTCTTTATACTTTATTCGATTATCGGAAATATTAGGATTTTTGCTATGCTTATCGGAATTTCGGATAGAATTTTTAAGTAAATAAAGAGTAATTTATATTTAAAAAACACTAAATTGTATATATGCTTTAATTGCTTAAGTATAACGCTTTCTTTCTCTATTTTATATTAAAGCAAGTAGTTTAGTTTATAATACTAGACTCTTATTTTATTTAAATAAGCTTTAAAAATAATGTTAATATAAGAACCCTTTATTATTATAATATCAAATAAATGCAAATCTTTTATATTTAAGCTTATAGCTTTGTTTATAGCTTTTTAATTACTTTATTGCTATATCTAAGGATTAAAAGACTCGAGGATCTTACTTTAATATACTTATTAAATAAAGCTTTAACAAAAGACCTTAGTTTAAGCAAGTCTTTGCTATTTATTAAGTGCGTAATACTATAGTTGTCAAGTAAAGTGCTAGCTAAAAGTAGATATCTTAAAAAATTGAGCATAGTATAAACCCTTTAGCCTAGTATTAAAGTTATAAGATAAGGGTTTATAAGCGTAGCATTTTTAGTTTTAAGGTATTTAGATAATTTTATAAAACTAGTATCCTTTTTCGAGCTGAGTTTACTTATTTTTAAGTCCTTTATTGGGCTTAAGCTAAACTTTGTCTTAATTTTAACTTTATACTTTTACTTAAGCTAAGTTTTTAATAATTTCTATTAATAAGTAAGCAAGGCCTCTTCAATCTTTTTGCTTTATATAAAGTTTAATTGCTTTTTAAATAGCTTATTAGTAGTTTTAGTAATTATAACTTTTAAGGTAATGCATTCTTTTAAGTTTTAATAATGTTTTCCAATTTTATATAAGCACTTGTGCTTAGTAGATTTAAAGTCGGGTTTTTTAATATCTAAATAGCTGCTAATAGTAGCAAAGATCCTTAGAGCTTTAAAGCTCTTTATAGTCAAGTCCTTTAGCATTATAGCTAAAAAGACTATTTTGTATTATTTAAGCGTAAAACACTATTCCCTTAGTTTATCTTATTTAATAAGATTTGCTAGTTCGGAGATTGCTTATATAAGTGCCATTTGCTTAGAAATTGCAATTAAGAAGTCCTTTGCTATAAGTGTTCCCTTAATTTTAATTAGCCTTATTGCCTTAGCTTTCTAGTATGCTTTCCTCTAATTTATAAGCTAATAAGACAAGTTTACATTTCTTTATTTTGCTTATTTAAGGATTATTTAATACTTTTGCTTAATAGTAATAAGAGTACTTGTATTTATAAGGGCAAACTCTTATTTTAATGCTCGAATTGTGTCTTAAATCGAGGATTATTAGCTCCCGACAAGCTTTATTGCAATAGTCGAAAAGATTAAATTATTAATAGTTTTGCTTATTTAGCTTTATAGTAATTAATATTTGCTCGAAAGCTCTTTAAAATTCGTTTAAGTAGCTATGTGTTATTTGTAAAGAGTAGCATAAAAGTCTTATATATTGTCGAATGTAAAGGGAGCTAAAGAAACTAGTTACTATTATAAAGTGCTATTTCTATTACTATTTTAGGAGGACTTGCTTTATTGCTTTATTACAATAATGTGCTATTGCTAAAGATACTTGTCTTGTTAGATAATTAGTTCTTCGAATGTTAATAAGAGGCTTAAAGGTAAGTTTATAAGAGTGTCTAGTTTATTTAAATTAACTAAATGCTAAATATGCTTAAAGGTAGCTTAAAAGCAAAGCTATATAAACTAGTTTAGCTATAATTGTCGATCTTTAAAGATTATAATATGTGTAATGCGTTACTCGGAAACCTCTTTAAATGCTATAATATTAATTTGTATATATTATAACAAAGTGCTTAGTAAAGTGTAAATAAAGTAGAAAGTAAGTAATTACTTTACCTTATATTGCTGCGTGTTCTTTATAAGCTTTAAGTGCAAACCGGGCTTATAACTATCGCATATAGCATAGGGTAATCGAATAAATAAGTGATTAATAAATTGTTTAATTAAAAACTAGAAGAGATAAGGGGAAAGCTCTTATAATGTAAGGCGTGGAGTGCCCCCGATTACGTGAGCTTAGGCCTTAGGCTGCCGTGAGCCCTTATAGTTGCGACACTTAATGTATATAATAAGTTTATTGCGCTAATTAAAGTATTTAATAAAAGCCGCTACAAGGTTATATAATTGCTATTTAGCAATATCGATTGCTATACTTATATCTTTAGCTTAACTTTAAAAGGATAGCGAGGAATGTCGGCAAAAGAAGAGAGCGATAAAAGACAACTTAATTTTACAAGCTAAGACTTCTTTTGCTTATAAAGATAGCGACATGTTTTTAAAACAAGGAAGATAAAAGAAGGTTAAGTATTAAAATTAAAGAATAACAAATAATTGCACGAGCTAAGGCTTACTTTACTTATTATAAAAAGTTGTACTTCGACGAGAAAAGGACGTTAAAGAAGGATAGATAACCCTAGAAAATAAGGGGCAAATTATAAAGGTCTTCGCGCAATTCAAGTGATAAAGATAATAGAGTTAACAAAGCCAACAAAGTCATCCGGGAGACAGCTGTAGCAATGGGAATGAGGCCCTCTATATGTGGCTATAGGAAATGCTGTTTGGGATTATGACTTTTCTAGTAGTAGAAGGTCGAGGCAAGGAACCGCCGATGGACAACGTATATGTGGTCCAGCTCGCTTAATTTTGGTATTCCGACCCCTAAAAACAGCGACCCAACCCCCCCCGATTCAGGGGTCAGAACACCACTACCTTGACTAATGAAGTATTTTTTTTAATTAAATTAAAGTTTAAGTTTAGTGTTTTTAGAAAATATAAATAAATAAATCATTTAAAAACTAACCTATTAATTTTTTTATAAATAGTATATATATAAAAACTATTTAAAACTAAATTTTTATTAAAGAAATTATATATATATAATTTTAAACTTTTAAAAAAATCAATTAATTTAATCTAATATAAGCTTTTAAATATATTAAAATATTAATAATTATATAATAAATTCAAAAAGGTTTAAGATTTATAATATATATAAAAGCTTTTTATTATATTGCTTTTTGTTACAGTTTTGCGCTGGCACGTGCAGCGCTATTCCCGATTAGGGCTAGGGTTGGCGAACCTAGGATATTTAAGCATGCAATGCTTTATATCTCTTACTTCCTTCCTTAGCTTTGTATAGTTGTAATTGAGACCCTTCTACTTTTGCCTTCCTTTTCAGGCCTTGAAGCTGGTGCTTGTGACATAATACAAAGCTCCTTCTAATTTGTTTAGTTGTACTTGACAATCTTGTAGAGGATTTAAAATTAAACTTGATTAATCTTACAAATTAAACTTATAATTAGATTCTTATTTGTCTGTTTGTCTGTTTGTCTAGTCTAATCTTGCAAGGGATATAAAATATATTGCCTTCTTGGTCTAAGCTATTGCAATAGTGCCCTTACAAGTTGTATTTGTCTGTCTGTCTAGGTCGAAGTGCTATGCTTGCGAGCAAGCGGCGAAGACTACCTTCTCGATTTGGGCTATTGCAATAGTGCCCATATAATTGGATTCTGTCTGTCTGTCCCCTTGAATACTCCTGATACGCCTGAATACACCCTCTTAGAGCTTCTGAGTTCCAAGCTTTACTTCAATTCTACAAACTCGATTTTTTTCTTCTACTTTCGGCGCATGCAAGCGTGCCAAACCCCCTTACAATTCGACAATGTCTCGACCTCTTAACTGAGCCTGTCGGATGACCCTTCGGAGCTAGCACTTTACTGCTACATTCGACAATTTTACAATTTACAAACAAGCTCCTGTTGTACAACTAGAATTGACACTTTAGCTGTCTTGACCTTTTAATCAAGCCTGTCAAGCATGCTTTGCAAAGACAGTCCCTCTGCCAACCCTACAACTATGCTATCGACAAGCTTGTACTGTCATACACACCTCAATCGATTCTACAAATACAAGCCAGTTACTTGCATATTCGACCTTGAATTACTCTTTCTCTTCCTTCGATTTTATAAAAAGAAGCTTAGCGCGTACAAGCTTTGGCAATATATATAGCAATGGAAGGGAGGATGCAAAATTTTCAAGGGTAGCTTGGTTTGCCCCAGGGTGTCCTCGAAAAATTAAGATAATTAATTATAATTAAATTAAATTAAATTAAGTCACGATTTAATTTTAATTAAATTAAGTCTCTGAAAAAAATTAATTATAATTAATTTTTTTTCACGTGATATACTAGTAATATATAATTTATTAATTCTAGCAGATTCTAGTAGATTCTACAATATCCCAAGTAATCTATTGATTT
>Ga0302221_10000498_pt1 | contig 28852 bp, 20 predicted proteins | sample II_Palsa_E2_1_FD_193517 | JGI IMG/M metagenome (GOLD analysis project Ga0302221, IMG submission 193517) | Peat permafrost microbial communities from Stordalen Mire near Abisko, Sweden - II_Palsa_E2_1 | ecosystem: Environmental > Terrestrial > Soil > Palsa > Peat permafrost | place: Sweden... | reverse complement strand
AAGAACATTAGGTTTGAGCCTGCGCTTTATGAAGACACCTTTTATAATTTCGAGGCCCTAAAAGCATCGAAATTGACTGTATATGACGATGCGATCAAATACAATTATATAATGAGGGATAATTCTCATAGCCTTGCGCCATTTAACCAAAAATATATGAACATGACGATCCTGTCAAGAAAAATGGTTGAAATTTGTTTAACAGACCTGCCGGGCCATGCAGATGAAGCAAGGACTTTTGACTTCAATACTAATATGATGGTTCTGAATATGATATTGATAGCGTCCAGGAAGAAGCATAAAAAAGACTTCGATATTATTTATAACAATCTTAGAGCCTTTAAAAGTATCGTCCCAGGGCTTAAAGGCCTCAGCAAAAAGTATAAGTACGGATACAAAGTGTTATTACTTTCGCCGGCGTTGTACTCAGCGGTATTGAAACTTTATAGCGTGATTACTAATTCAGAATATTTAAGTCGCAAATAAAAATTAATTAAAATACTGAAGCAGTAATGTGCCAAGCTCACTTTATCAACAATTAAATGGATAATTACAACTCTATTTCAAACCCACCAAAAATCAAGTTTGATACGATACAGTTTTTTAGGTTTATAGCCGCATTGATGGTCATAATTTATCATTCAACCTATTATACGTCAGAACGTCTTAAACCCAAAATTCGGCTTTACGACGAATGGGGATTCAATGCAGTGAGCCTCTTTTTTGTTATCAGTGGTTTTGTAATGATCATTTCTTCAGAAAATTTACGGGAAAAAACGAACGGTTGGAGAATTTTTGCTATAAAAAGGATTATACGCATAGTACCCATTTATTGGCTTTTAACAACTTTCAAGGTGCTTATTCTGTTATCCGGTTCATTTTTGATTTTACATCACGACCCCATAAATATTAGCTTTATTTTAAAATCATACTTTTTTATTCCGGCCGTCAATTCATATGGAGAGTTTTTTCCGATTTATAACGTTGGATGGACCTTGAATTTTGAAATGTTTTTTTATGCGTTGTTCACTGTTTCACTGGCATTGCGACTAAACCCAATATTATTTCTGAGTGTTATATTCGCTCCTTTAGTTGTTTTATCCTTCTACAAAACTGCTAACTGGCCCGATGTTGCATTTTACTTTAATCCTATTGTACTTAATTTCTTATATGGGATGATAGCCGCAAAACTGGTTTTAAAAAATATAAAATTGCCACAAAAGCTTGCAGAAATTTTAATCTTGCTGTCCCTTTTGTATTTATTTTTCCCAAAATCAGGACTCATCGAAGGCTATTTCGCAAATAATGTAATTATTTTACATCTGGCCGCTTTTTTAGTGATTTATGGCGCGGCCTCTATAGAAAACAAATGGGGTTCAAAAATACCAACCTGGTTAATTTTTTTGGGCGGGGCTTCCTATTCCTTGTATCTCATACATCCATGCGTTGCACCTTTGGCATCTACAGTATTAAGATTAATAAAGTTAGAATGGCCCTGGTTATCCGTAGTTCTTGGCATAATATTTTCTATTGCAGCAGGCGTCGCCTTCTATAAATTTTGTGAAAAGCCAATTACACGATTCTTTTCGAAATTAGCCGGTAAGTGGAAATTAATATAGCAGTTAAATGGAGGATAAATGAAACAGGAAGATAATTTACAAACCAATTTTGATTTATGCGTTATCGGGAGCGGGCCGGCTGGGATAATCACCGCACTTGAATATGTTCGTTTAAATCCTGACAAAACAATTTTGCTTGTAGAATACGGTCATCCCGGGCAAAAAAAAGAAAATTCACTGGATGATTCCATTAAAATAGAAAACCCGGTAAATCATCACCAACCGTATGATTGTACAAATAAAGGATTAGGCGGTTCCTCATTAACCTGGGGCGGAAGGTGTGTAATGTACGATGATATTGATTTTATGAATAGGCCATCGGTTGACGGGAACTGTACATGGGATATTAATTTATTTAACGAGGTAAAGGAATACGTACCGGCAGCCGCCGTTTATTTTGAATGCGGCGACCCATTATTCAACTTACATGAAATTCCTGAATTTAGGGGGACAAGGATCGCTGAAAATTTTAAAGAAGGAATTGTAACCGATAGCGCCGTAGAGCGATGGAGCATGCCAACCCGTTTTGGGCAGCGGTATGAAAAAGAATTAAATGCGTGCCCAAACCTAACCTTATTGCAGGGCTATGAAGCAAGGGATTTTGCAGCGCCGGATGAAAATGGAGATGTGTCATCACTTACAATAAGAAATACTGTTAGTGCAGCGCTTTTAGAAATAAAAGCGAAGAAATTTGTACTGGCCGCGGGTACGCAGGAAACCACCAGGATATTGCTCCGTAATACCCAATTATTTAATTTGTTAAGTTATGTTCCGCCGGCTTTGGGCAAATATTACCAGTGCCATATATTCGGCAAAATAGCATCCGTTATTTTTAACGGGGATCCCAAAAAAACGGATTATGGGTTTTTACGCAATACGGATGGAACGTATATACGAAGAAGGTTTCAGTTTACTACAGATTATTTGTTAAACAACGATTTGCTTAATACGGCTTTTTGGCTTGATAATCCGCTTTATTATGATCCTAAACATAAAAACGGCGCAATGTCTTTTATGTACCTTGCCATGATAACGCCAATTTTAGGAAAAAAACTTGCCCCGCCCGCCATTGCGTACTCTATTACCAAAGGCAAAGCAAAAAATATTAATAAACATATTTGGAACCTTATTAGGGATTTACCGGGATCAATCATAACACCCGCGACTATATTCTTTAAAAGATATTGTCTTAAACGCAAGTTGCCGGGAATATTTTTATTTAGTCCGAAAAATAATTACGCCCTTTATTTTCATTCTGAACAGATACCTTGCATAACAAATCGTATGGAACTTGGTCACGATGGTGATACACTAATTATCCATTACGAACTTACTGATACTGATGTAAATTCTGTAATTAAGCTGCACGAAACGCTTGATAAATGGCTTAGGGAATGTAATTGCGGGGAATTGCAATACTGGTATAAAAAAGAAGAGCTGCCTGGTATTATAAAAAGTATATCCAAAGACGGGATCCACCAGATAGGCACTACCAGGATTGCTGACTCGCCAAAGGAGGGCGTTGTGGACAAGAACCTGAAACTTTGGGGGACAAATAATATCTATGTTTGCAGCAGTTCGGTTTTCCCTACTTCAGGGCAAGCGAACCCAACATTCTTTTTAGGCGCCTTTGCAGTTCGTTTAGCAAATTATTTAAAATAAAAATGAGAACAGTTGAATTAACAAAAGGAATACATTCTTCAGTGCTTGGATTTGGTTGTGCCCCAATTATGGGTTCGATAGATGCTAAAACAGCAAAATACGCACTTGATTTTGCTATAGACAATGGTATAAACCACCTGGACCTGGCCCGCTCTTATGGATTTGGGGAAGCAGAAGGATTTGTAGGAAAATTATTAAAAGGAAAAAGGCATGAAATAGTGCTGGCAAGTAAATTCGGAATAAAGCCGAATTGGAAAGCTTCAGTGCTAAAATCAATAAAACCAATAATAAGAATTGTTCGCAGCCGAACTAAAAAAAATGAACCAAAACCTGCTTTACCTGCTACAACAGGTGTGACAAATATAGCCGGCGGTTTTCTTGAACGAATTGTTCCAATTCGTAGCAAGGACATGCGCAGCAGCCTGGAGAAAAGTTTAAGGGAATTACGTTCAGACTATTTAGATTATTTTCTTGTTCATGAACCGCTTCAGATGCTTACTTATTTTGAAGAACTAAGGGAAACTGCGGAAAGGCTAAAAGGTGAAGGTAAGATAAGGGCTTGGGGAATTGCGTACATGCAGTCACAACAACATTTACATGAACAGTATATCAATACTTTTGATTTGCTACAATTTAACAGACCAGTGGAATTGCCTGATTACAATAAATTGGTTTTAAATAGAGGTATGCAATCAAATATTATTTTCTCCCCAATTCGCGGAGGCTCCGATGGTATGAAACCTGCCGAGAAACTAAAAACACTGCTGGGTGATTTTCCGAATAGTGTGATACTTTGTTCCATGTTTAATTTGGAACATCTGAAGCAAAATATACAAATTGCTGGATAAGTAAATATTACGTAAATATGAATGTTTTAATTATAGGACCAAGTGTTGAAAGATCAAAAGGTGGAACGGCTACAGTCATTTATGAACATATTAATAATCCTACTATTAATAAACACAATAAATTACGTTATATGGCTTCACATGTCGACGGGAGTAGATTTGAAAAAGCGTACGTTCTTGCAAGGTGTTTGTTTCATATTTTAATTTACCACAATAAGTATGATATTATACACATTCATGCTAACTCTGACGTAAGTTTTTATAGAAAAACTGTCCTTCTTCGGGTATGCAGATGGTTTAATAAAAAAACTATTCTCCATATGCATGGGCATGATTTTGATTCATTTTACCGTAATAACAAGCCTTATTTAAAAAGATATATTAAAAACTCGGTAAGCAAAAGTAACCTGGTTATTGTTTTATCGGATTATTGGAAACGCTTTCTTGACAGTGAGTTTGCAAATCTTCGGTCGGAGATTTTACACAATGGCATCGATGTTAAAGCATATCAAATCAGTATAAAAAATCCCACGGAATTTACGAAGTATTTATTTATGGGACGCTTAGGGGAAAGGAAAGGCGTATACGATTTAATTAAGGCCATTGATATAATTGTTAATCAGTACGGGCGAAAAGAATTAAAGTTTTACCTGGCTGGTGACGGAGACCTGGATAAGGTAGAAAAAATTATAAATAGCCAAAACCTGGCAGATAATGTAAAAATATTAGGGTGGTTAAACAATGATGATAAAAGGAAAATATTAAAAGAGGTAGAAACTGTTGTTTTGCCTTCGTATGAGGAAAATTTACCTATGGCCCTCATTGAGGCAATGGCATGCGGAAAAGTAATAATCAGCACTTATGCAGGTGGGATACCTGATTTAGTCAAACCTGATTTTAATGGTTATTTGTTTAATGCAGGTGATATAGATCAATTAGTAAAATATATTTTATTTGTTAATGAAAACCCCAATATAATGATGCCGATCTGCCAAAATAATATCGACACCATAAACGAAAAGTTTAATCTGGACACTTTAAGTGTGAAACTAAATTCTATTTACAGGTCATTATAATTATCTGTTAAAAGGTTAAGCGTGGACGCTTCATTTGACCGGGCGAGGTCAAATTACATATCTGATCGCTGTAACCCTTTCAAAAATCCATAATAAGTAGCCTTTTTCTGGTAATTATTGTCAAAAAGCAAAGGCCAATCCTTTAATTTATCAAAAGCTGCATCACAGTAAGCGTCACTAAATTCCCACACAGTGATGCCGAACCGTTGCGCAGGAGGAACAGTAATCTGGTAAATTTCTGCAATAAACTGGAACTTATCAGCTTGAATATTTTGCAAACTGTCGGTATAAATAATATTGGGATTATAAGGAAAATAACCAGGGTTATTGGTCGGGTTAACTGATATGTCCAGTTCCGAAATATGAATTTTTAAACCGGTGGCAGCCATCTTCCTTAAGGTTGCCGCAATATTACTATTGTCAGTCCTTATATTAATATGCATTTGAATACCGATGCCGCCAATCGGTATGTTCCTGCTTTTTAAATTGGCTACTAATGCAAGTAAAGCATTTAGCTTGGTATCATTCCATCCGCCATTGTCATTGCCATAATCATTATAAAATAATATTGCATTAGGGTCCGCTGCATGTGCATATTGAAAAGCACGGGCAATGTAATCAGACCCTAAATGCTGGCGCCATAAGCTACCGCTTCCCGGCCCCGCATAATCCTGGTTAATTAAAGTGCCATCATCATCTCTTATTGCCTCATTAACGACATCCCAGGATGCAACCTTTCCTTTATAATGTGAAACCATACCTATTATATGATTTTTAAAAATATTTTCCCACGCCGCCGAATCACCTGTAAAATTAACAACCCAGTTTGGAAGTGCATCATGCCAAATTAAAGTATGGCCATGTACCCGCTGGTTGTGTTGTTGTGCAAATGTTACAACAGAATCGGCCATGGAGAAGTTAAAGCTGCCTGGCGCCCACTCAACACGATCAAATTCCATAGCGCTTTCACAGGTAACACTATTAAATTCTGTGAAAAGTACACCGCTATACAGGCTATTATTTTGTATTGGGGTTGCATCGGTAGCCGTCCCTATGGGGAAAGAAGCTGCGCTTTTCAAGGTTACGGTTACCGGAAGGGTTTTGCTGACGGGTGGTATGAAGCTTGTTAAAAAAAAAATAACGTTTATTAAAATAAAATAATACACAACACTTTTAGAGACAGCATTTATACTACCAATCATATCAACCTTGTTTAAAAATATTTTTATACGAGCCGATTGATGGCAAGGTTCCAATAAATATTTTTGGTAATTACGGGATTTCATTAAAAAAACGATGCTTTTTCAATAGTTTTAGTTATCAAACATAGTAAATTTGGTTTATGAATAAAAACTTACCTTATATTTTGATAATAATAATTTTGAATTCCTGCAGCTTATATAAAAAAGTCCCTTATTTCAGGATCTGAATCAAACGTCAATTTCTAAAGAAGATATTAAAGAATCTCTTACGTTACTCCACACCCGGTCGAAGGCAACACTTACCAAAGTGTTAACGAATGTATTCTTTTCAAAAGTTTTAAACACGATGTGCAAAAATACACAGATAGCTGATTAACAATGTTCTTTAGTTTTGAAGCGAACCAAGATATAGACAACAAAACCGGAACAAAAGTCTTTGCCTTAAATAAATTTAAAGTACGGCAACCATGTAAGATGTACTTACGTATATATCCTTATGTTGTATCCTGATTGTAGTTTAGTAACTTTTGTTGTGGTTTAGGTACACAGGATTTGATAGCGGCAAATAATTCTTATAATCATTAACTGATAATGAAACAAAGTTTAATTTAATTCGTATAACCTATAATGGAACGACCAAACTACAATTTAATTGGGTCTGATAATGAAGACGCAATTTACAACGTTGAACCTTCAATATCATCAGCTACATATCTAAAAGGCTTTATAATAGCAAATATTGTTTGTTGTATAGTACTATATGTTATTTATCTTGTTTTATAATATATTTATAAATCTCAAATAACATTGGCACTTTTATTGCCTATACAATTGTTTTTCTGTCAATTGTAAACCAAATTCATTTCTGAACCCGTAAGTATTCGTATCGTTAATAATTAATTAAATTTCATTTTAATTCTACAATGTGTAATTATTTCCTCAATAAGAGGAAATAATTTACCCGGAACTACTATTATTTGCTTTGCTGTCTGCCTTACAGTTATGATTAAATGTTGGTATAAATCTTGCAGGTATTGGATAATAAATAGCGCGGCATAACCCTAATTAGCCCAAACTATTGTTAGAATATAAATGAAAAAAAAACAGCTTAGCCTATTGCGGTTTTTTCTGGCTTTAAGTGATTTAGCTTTGCTAAATATGTGCTTATTTATTAGTTACTATTTATCTGATAAATATGGATATCATATTGATAAAGCTATTTACCTTCATAATATTTTACCTGCTTGCATATTCTGGCTTTTAAGTACTGGTTTATTCAGATTATATAGCGCATACACTGTTTATAAATTGAAAGATATTTATAAAGCCACCTGGAGAAGTATTTTTCTGTTCATTGTATTTTTTCAACTCTACATTTCAATCACAATTTCAACATCTTTTCCAGGGTATTTCATATTTTCTTTTTATTTGTTACTGATAATCAGCTTTTTATTCAGCCGTTTTTCATACATCGCTTTCGAAAAAATATTAAATTTTAATTTTAATGAGCGTAAGGCAAATGTGTTAGCAATTGCATCCATAGGTGGTCATTGGATTGAACTTTTAAGACTTATGCCAATCTTTAAGGATAATGATGTAACCTTTATTTCCAATAAAGAAAATTTGAAAAGTACCGTTGATGGGTATAAATTTTATACTGTCCCTGATGCAAACAGGAAAAACAAATTTGATTTAATCTTATGTACTGTATCTGTTTTATGGTTTATATTATTAGTAAGGCCACAAGTTATTATTACGACAGGGGCCGCTCCAGGCTTAGCCGCAATTTTAATCGGCAGATTACTGGGAGTTAAAACAATTTGGTTAGACAGTGTCGCTAATGCCGATAAGCTTTCCCTAAGCGGCTATATTGCCCTTAGAGTTGCCGATAGGGTTTATACTCAATGGGAACATCTTTCAACCCCAAACATCATCTATAGTGGAAACATTTTTTAAAGAACAATTGAACAATTTTAAGTAATTTGGGTTACTTAAGCAATAAACTTGAAAAATGATTTTTGTAACTGCAGGTACCCAAATGCCCTTTGATAGACTAATTAAAGTAATTGATGAATTAGCTTTTGATTTGAAGGGAACAACATTTGTTGTACAAGCATTACACTCACGTTATAAAGCTAAAAATTTCAAGGTATTAAATTTCATTCCATTTGAAGAGTTTAATACATATGTTGATAGCGCTGAATTAATAATTAGCCATGCGGGTATGGGCACAATAATTTCCGCGTTAGAAAAAGGAAAGCCAATAATTATATTGCCAAGATTAATGGAATATAATGAACATAGAAATGAGCACCAATTAGCTACTGCAAAAAAAATGGATGCGCTTGGATATGTGAATGTCGCCTATGATGAACAAGAATTAAAAACGAAATTTCTAAATATGTGGCCTGACAAATTAAAATCCCTTAATACTATTGGAAATACAGCGTCGGCAGAATTAATAAAATCAATATATTCATTTATAAAGTATTGAATATATGATTACCTTGAATTTACAAAAGGGAAAGCTTAATACAATAATTTACAACCTCGCATCCACCCATTCCCGCTTAATAAATGATTTGGTATCAAATATTACTGAATTGTTCCCGTTAACTAATCTATTAAAATCTAAATCCCGGTATTCATTATGTGCTACTGCTAAAATAATTGCATCATAAACGGTATTTAAACCAGGCGTCAGAAGAAGGTCATGTTCTTCCTTTACTGCCTCTGCATCGGCCCAAGGATCATGGATATCTACATTCATACCAAATTGTTTAAGTTCATGATAAATATCAATCACCCTTGTATTACGTATATCAGGGCAGTTCTCTTTAAAGGTAATTCCTAAAATCAAGGCTTTTGAACCAGCAATTTTATGCCCCTTCCTAATCAGGAGCTTAACTACCTTATTTGCCACAAACATGCCCATATTATCATTTACCCTGCGGCCAGAAAGAATTACCTGTGGGTGATAGCCCAACGATTCAGCTTTATGCGCCAGGTAGTATGGATCCACGCCTATGCAATGCCCGCCAACTAAGCCGGGCTTATATTTTAAAAAATTCCATTTTGTTCCAGCCGCCTCTAAAACATCGCTGGTATCTATCCCTATCCTGTCAAAAATTAAGGCCAATTCATTTACAAATGAAATGTTTATATCTCGTTGCGCATTTTCAATAGCTTTTGATGCTTCGGCTACTTTAATACTTGCTGCTTTAAACGTACCAGCAGTAATGATTGATGCGTACAAATGATCTACCAGTTCAGCAATTACATCGTTTGAACCCGAGGTAACTTTTTTTATAGTTGTCAAAGTATTTATTTTATCCCCCGGATTAATACGTTCAGGGGAATACCCAACAAAAAAATCACTATTAAATTTTAATTTTGAAAATTCTTCCAGTACAGGCACACAGTCTTCCTCTGTACATCCGGGATATACGGTAGATTCATAAATTACAATATCATTTTCTTTTAAACATTCGCCGAGCATTGCTGATGCTTTCAATAGAGAAATAAGATCGGGCGATTTAAATTGGTTGATAGGTGTGGGAACTGTTACAATAAATATATTGTAATTTTTTAATAAGGTCTTATCTGACGAAAAATGGATACCCAACATACCTCTATTACCCAGTTCAACAACTGAATGTAAATCGTCCAGGTTGGCTTCCTTTGTCTGGTCTTTACCAGCCAATAACTCATTAATCCTTGCTTCATCAATGTCAAACCCTAAAACATTATACTTTTTTGCAAATTCTATGGCTAAGGGCAACCCTACATACCCCAATCCTATAATTGCAATTTTAACCTGTCCCGGTTTTTCAAAATATTTTTCAGGGCTGAATAAACTATTTAAAGGCGACATAAGTATTGTAAACTATAAAGTAAATCTATAACTTTTTACCGGTTAATTATTTCTTAGGAACCATGGAAGCCATCTTTATTTACAATAATTTAGATGGATCGGCTTTTAAATTCTAATGAACGAAGAATGAATTGGAATATTTAAGCACTGAATACTCAGTAAATTAATTCAATTTAACTTTGATATAATAAGGCTTTCAAAATACCTGGTTATTAAAAATACGATTCCATTAATCATTTCTTTTCAAGCACTAATACTACTTTATTAAAATCCGAAGAGGCATTTATAATTTTTCTGAATTGATCAAATTGGCTAAGCGGATAATTTGTTTTCCTGTATTCTTCCATAATATGAATGGAAAGTACATTTCCCTTTATCTCATAATCAGAAGCAAATCCCATGGTTAGTTCATTGTTGTCCTTAAATGTTTCATTAATTTTTAAATCATTGGGATTAATTATTGTATATCCCTGCGGGATTATAAAGTCAATCTTTCTTTCTTCAACATGGGCATATTCCATATTAATGGGTTCCTGCCTTGGCTTTTCCTGGTACATCTCAACCTGCGGCCCTATTGCAAGCCCGATTTTTAAAAGCAGTTTATTCCCTGCACTTTCTATCAATTCGCCTGATTTTGTTATAGTATGCAGTATTAAAGGTTTATTGGGATCGCTATTTTCAAATTCCTGGTTTAAAATTTCGGAAAAAGTAATGTTTTCGGAACTTGCATACGCTTTGGCCAGCTCCTTAATTATCTTCCTTTTTTGTTCCTCATTTGAGAAATTAAAGGCATCCCTTAAATCAATAGCAGCATACCCCGCGAAAATTTGCTTTGCATCAATAGTTAATGAGTCTAAGCTGCTGTTGAGCGCTAACCTGCACTCAGTATTTTCGAAAGATTTATTATAATCTTCCAGGGGGATATTTTTTATTTCGGCAAGGGCAGTAGAAAAATTGCCGAGAGAAGTGCTTTTGCAAAAAAGGCCATTAGTGCCACCCCAGGATGGAAAAATCCAGGGATATCTATAATCCAGCTTTGTTGGGGCAAGAAGTTTATTTTCAGCGGGGAAATAAAATAAAGGGTTCTCACAATTGTTCCAGTTCTCAAATTCCCGGTCAATAATGTAATTATTCCTGTTGCCCGATAATACGAACTGGTATTTTATACCCAGGTTTTGGAAAATTGTACTATATAAACGTAAAGTGCCTATTGTTCCCCCGATTTTATTTTGAATAACATTTTCAAGCTTGTTTCCATCTTCGCTGGTCAACTCTTCGTTATAAGAAAAATTCTTTTTTACATAATTTTCAACAGCAATTATTTTTGACGTTTCATCGCCAATCTTATCCCATCCATTTTCATTAACTAAATCTGAAATCTTTTTATATTCTTTGTCTGTATAGGATGTATATATCCCATATACCCTTTTGGCCAACTCATTCCAGGTAAAAAGACGTTCCCCGGTGTGGTTGGCATCATTGTAGGAAAGCTTAAATTCAATTCTTTTAAGGTTTGCATCATAAGAGGCGTATTTTTCTTCATCAAGCCCGGCTGTCTCTTTAAAGCTGCATTGAAGTACCCGTTTATCATTGATCACAGTATCAATTGCCGGCACAGAGAAATTATATGGTTTAATTTCAAACTTCAATCGTTTAGGCCCAATTATCTGAAATTTAGTTTCCAGTACCGGAACAGCCGCCTGCAATACTTCTCTGCCAAAAAACGACGTTGGCTTTTTGAAGGTATAAAAATATTCAACCTCACATCCTTTTTCTAATCCTTCCATGGCAAAAATCTTATAAATATTACCATCATCTTCCTTGATATCTTTTATATTGCTTTTATCAAGTTCGATGATTTTACCGCCGGGAAGAATAGTGCGGGCCTTTATTTCCACAATATCCGAGTTTTCGTTAATGCCCAGGTAAATTTTATTAAAACCTTCTATGCCCCTGTCATCATTAATATGAATAATTTTATGGATGGTGTAATACTCTGCGACTTCATCCTTCGCTCCATCTGCAAATTCAATGCTTCTTTTATCAAAAATAACAACTGCCGATTCCTTGCTATATTTATTATCCAATGTATTAATTTGGGGCTTTTCAGCCCAATTCTCTGTTTCTATGTGATTATTTTGGCCATAGATATATTGAATAGATAATAAAACTATTATTAAGGAAACAATTTGTTTTTTCATTTTATTGATTTTTTGTGAGGCTTAGCGTTTCTTTATATAACGGGAACAGGTTTTCGAGTACTTTATTCCATAACAAAAATTTATCATTTGTCAGCACCAGGTTTTCGTTATCAAATTCCTGGGTCAGGATAACCCAATTACCTTTTTGTTCATATTGAAGATCAAAGCCCCATACCGTATTATGATAGTTTTTGCTTTGCGGTAAGTAACTAAGCTTATAGCCGTCGGGTATTTTTAATAGGGTGACATACTTTTTTATGAATTCATAGTTGTATTCAACAGGGGTTTTCCTTTGCGGATAATCTATTTGTTCATTCTCAAAAAATTTAAAAAGATTCAGGTTCAAATAATAGTCATTTCCAATTTTCTTTGCGTAATCAGGCAAAGTGAAACCGGCAAATAGCGAAACTCTGTCCGTTGCCGGTCTTTTATCAATATAAAATGTGTCAAGCTTAAACTTATTTGAGCCTCTTTCGAACTCGTTTTTCACATCTTCATTCATATTTTTTTTGTCCCAGTACATCAGTTTTCCAAATATATCCATAGCCAGGTAGCCACTAACCGTTCTTTTTATTTTTCCTTTTATTCCGTTTGGGGTAAGTTCCAGCCATGTTGAGTCAATAAGGACATTTTTACTTTTATCAATTACAGGCACTTTTAGAATTTTATATTCTTTTTCACTAATTGCTATCATTGCTTCTTTATCCTGTATCATGGAAGACGGCATTCCAAAAACACAGGTGGGGTCAGTCCCATCTAAAAAAATAAAATTTCCATTAAGCTTAATTGCGCAGATCATATGATTGCTTACTAAAGGCAAAGGTGTCTGGCTGAATTTATAAGGAAGGTCGCGTGTGCCGATCCAGGTAAAATAGGCAGGGATACCCGCAGCGTTCATCATTTCAGTCAGGATGCTTGCCATGTCTTTGCAATCCCCAAAACGCCTGCTGCAAACTAACCCGGCCCCCCTGGGGATAAAGCCCCCCATCCCATCTTCAAATGCAACGTATTTAATGTTATGTTGTACCCACGAATAAATATTTCTTGCCCTACTTTCGGGGGTGGTTAAATTAGTTGTTAAAGAATCTACTATACGTTTCAGTTCGGGACCGGTTGTTTGATTTACCGTTTTGATGAAGCTATAATTTAACCGGTACAAATCATCCGCATTTGATAAATACGGAACGGTATTGCCTTTATCATCCTTATAATTTTCAATATAAAAAACAACATGCGGCGAATACCATGCAAAGCCTGGCGCATCAGCGTACCTTTTATCAGCAGGACAATTTTTGTATTTAAATGTATAAATATTATTGTGGTGTTTGCTTTCTATAGTAACAGCTATGTAGCCTGTATCAAGTCCCATAAGCAGGTATTTTAAAGAAATATCTTTTGAAACGGTTACTTTCAATTCACTGTTTACAACCGGCATATAATCTGTAAAATAAAATGGGGATAGCAGGTGAGGGTCTTTATTATGCCACGAAACTTGCAAATTACCTATAGCACCGGGTTCGATAGAAGGAAAATTGAAGGTTGTGTGTTTAACATCATCATAAAAAACAAAGCTTTCTTTATCAGTGCTGGTTTTAAATTCGCCAACTTTTAATTTTTTATCGTCCGGCGTCCGTGTGTATGCATCATAAGATACTAACTCCTGGAAATCACTGTGGGAAAAACCATATTCGCCCATAAAAGCCGTTGCAGTGCCTAAGAGGTACTCTATTTGTTCCAGGTCATGGCTTTCCACATAAGGCTGCCCGTTTTTAAGGTCAATATTATATTCAAGCGTCCTGTTTAACATTACCGCTTTTTCATCAGGGAATTGTTTGCGTATTAATTCAAAGCTTTGGGCCTTTAAAATATCAGGAAATGATGTGAAGCAAATAAAAATGGAAAAGAAAGGAAGAAATAGTTTATTTTTCATTTGTCGCAGATATAAGCATACCATAATGGTACATCAACTTTTTGACTGGTTTGCCGTTTTCATAGTATTTAGCCGATCCATCATTAATTCCATTTTCATAAGTAACTTCCTTTTTTAACACCCCGTTACTATCAAATTCACTGCAAACCCCATCAGCATTATCAATGCTATACCTGTATATTGATTTTATTTTCCCGTCCTTATAATACTCTTTAGTTATGCCATTACTTACGCCATAAGATGACGTATCTGAAGACCGTAGCTGGCCATTATCGTAATACAATAAATCCGGGCCATTAATTTTACCGTCACGATATTCACATTCCCTTGATAATTTACCATTTGAAAAATAAGCCTTTAGCACGCCATTCTTACTGTCAATAGCAATGGGTGGCAATAGTTTATCATCTTTTCCAAGATAAGAATAAGTTTCGGCATTATCGTTTTCAAAAACAACCTGGTAAGCCAATGCCCCGTCAGGGTCATATTTTTTTACAGGCCCATTTAGCAGGTCATCTTTATATATGGATACGCGATCTTTGTTGCCATTTTTAAAATAGTCTATTTTCTCACCATTCATCTCATCATCGGCATATTCGGTTGTGTTGGATAATTTTCCATCTTCATCATAAAATTTCCATGTTCCGGATTTATTATCGGCTAAATAATGCCCTTCACTGCTTTTTTGCCCTCCATAATAATAACTCACATAAGTACTGTCACGGGCGCCCTTATTATAAAAATAACTGGTTTCCAGGCTGCCGTCAAAATAGTAGGTTTTGTACGGCCCGTTAAAGTCTCCATTTACATAATCCACCTGTGTCATTATTTTTCCACCAGGGTATATAAGTTTGTAATTGCCCGATGCTTTGGGAAATGAATCCACAACAAGGACATTTCCGGCATCATCATATTGGGTCAATTTCTCCAGCCAACCTAAGTGATATTTCTGTTCAGTTGTTTTTTGGCCGTTTGCAAGGTATTCTTCTTTGTAACCGTCCAAATCGCCATCCAAATAATAAGATATGGTACTTACCCTGCCTAACTCGTCATAAAATCTCCACTCGCCCTTGTATTCCCCATCTACAAACCATCCCTCGGTTTCAGGCTTCCCATTAACATAATAACTTACATATAACCCGCTATCTTTACCATCAGTCATATTAATTTCAGATTTTTCCTTCCCATTCAAATAATAAGTAACAGAATTACCATTTAATTCGCCGTTCTTATACATATTAACCTGGTTAATTTCCCCGGATGGGTAAAACAAGGTGTCGGGGCCTTCTAAATTTCCTTTTTGATCGTAGCTGGAGTGTGCTTTTTTTAGCCCGTCGGGCGTATAGGTAATAATATCATTCGACATAGAGGAACTTATCTGGTTCCCCGATTTGTTAAAATATTTTGCAGATTTAATGATCCCATTATCGTAAATATATTTTGAAAACATCTTTCCATCTTTATCATAATAAACAGCCTCGCCGTTTACCTTACCTTTTTTTGAAAGATAGGTAACCGATGGTTGACCGTTTTCATAATATTCTTCATGGGCCCCCTCTTCAATATTGTTCACATAATTACGTTTTTCCTGTATTTTCCCATTTTCAAAATAATATTTAAATTCCCCCTCCGCATTATCTTTCATATACTGTCCTTCGGTTGCAAGTTCTCCGTTTTCACTGTAAGATTTATAAGGGCCCTCGCCCTTACCGTTATTATATTGCTCAACTTCTTTGATTTTTCCACTTTTATAATATTCATGTGAAACACCCGTAAGCAAATCGTTTGAATAATTATTCACTGTTTTTAAATTACCATTAGCATAAAACCTCCTTTCCTCACCCTCCTTCTTCCCATCTTTATAGTTAGCTGCCGATTTTTTATTCCCCGCATAGAAATAGGTGGTAACCAAACCTTCAGCCTTATTATTACGATAATTCTCAACCGACGACAAATTGCCATTCTCAAAATAATATTCCTGTACGCCTTCCAGTTTCCCGTTAGTGTAAGCTTCTTTCGCTTTTAATTTCAAATCATAAAAATAATATATCCATTTCCCCTCCCTTTGTCCTGCCAAATTATAATTACCCACACACTTAAGGTTGCCTGCCGGATAGTAAAATTCCCATCGGCCTGTAAGCGTTTTCCCTTTATTGGCCAATACGCCTTTTCCCATAAGCTTGCCGTCCTCAAACAAATATCTTTCTGTAATTGAGTCCCTCTTTTTGTAAAACAATTCCCTTGTTGCGCGCAAAAGGTCAAAATATTCTGCAGCCCCGGTTGAAAACTCTCCAAGCTCCTTTTTATTTTTCTTATTGTAATCCTGGATAATTGGAATATTCACATTCGAAAATATGTGATTTATAAAAAGCTCGAACTTACCGTTATTGTAAACCTGCTTAAAATAAGGCAAATAATATTGTATCCAAAAATCATCTTCAGTGTCCTTGTATTCCAGTTTTTCAAATACAGCCTGTATCTGCCGGGATATCGCATCATCAAGCGCTATTATTGGTCTATATCCTTTATCAAGTGCAATTTTTGAGAGTACAATATCCTCTACTTCCTGGAAACTTTCACCCGGAGCAGTCGCCCGCTTATTTTTATATTCAAGTATTTCATCAGTGCTTTTCGAAATTTGATCAAGCAATTTGATCGACTTCGACCAATATTTGCCTGACGGGTTTACCAAAAGATACCCTATTAAACTAAGAAATGACGGGATAATTTTTCCCTGCTGTAATGCAGCAATACCTAACTGGTAATGCGCGCTATACATATAGGGATTAATCATCAGTGTTTTTTTAAACATAATCTCGGCATCATTGCTGCGTTTTAATGCCAGGAGGGCAATCCCTTTATTAAAATATAATAATGAATAGGCGGGATACTTAGAAATAGCCAAATCGAAAACCTTGATAGCCTTCTCAGGTTGCCCCATATCATCCAGGGTATTGCCATAAGTATTATAAAGCTCTGGCTCGTATTCCCTTTGTTCATTTAATGAAAGACCTTCCTGGCAATACTTTATTGCCTGGTTATACTGACTATCAGCTTCGCAGTCAATTGATTTCTCATAAAGCGACCAAACGTAATTTGTATCACTCCTGTTTACTTTTTTGAGTTCTGTAAGTGCGCTTTTGTATTGACCTGAATCATAAAGCATTGCACATTTTTTAATCACTTCAGCGGAATTTATTAGCTCAATTTTTTGTGCGGAAGTAATTTTAGGAAATGTGACAGGTATTAGTAAAATGAATATAAGATATTTCATGTATTCAGTATAAAGTTTAAAGTCTGCTGTGAAATTAAAAGTTTTTTCCAATAAAAGAAAAGAAGCGAATAGTATTCACCAGGAAATATCCACGGAAATTATAATAAATTGTAATTGCCGGCTTAGGTTAGGCCTTAAGCAGAAAGATAAGCAGCTTTTTATTTTGAGGTAATTGGTAGTTGGTCAGGTTAGTAAACAATCAAATATTATTTATTAAAATCACTTAAACCCTATATCAATTACAAAATATTCAAAACTGTTTTCTTGGCCGTTTCTTTTTTATTTCCTCTCCCGGTCTTTCTACTTTATGATAAGACGACCTGGACGAAAAATTACCGTTAAATTTGGAAAAAGGCTTTTTAACCGGGGCTTGTTTTTCTTCAGTCATTTTTACACTTAGCATCCGCTCGCCAATAAATGTACCATCCAACGCCTCAACAGCACGTTCTGCGCCATCCTTGTCTTTCATCTCCATAAAGGCGTAGCCCTTGCAAATACCGGTCTTTTTATCGCGGACGATCTTGATAGTACTTACATCTCCATGCGGACTAAACAGCATAACAAGTTCCAGTTCCGTAATATCTATGGGAAAGCCCCCCACAAAAAGTTTAATCATAAGGAAAAACAGCAAATATACCTGCAAATATACTTACTAAAAAACAAAATATGTAAAACTGCAATGTCTTTTGCTAAAGATCAAAAAAAAGCTTGTTTATTCAAGATTGCAGGGCTCTATATTACAAGTTAGTTTAATGAAATGAGCTTATTATGGCATAGCACTATCCTCAAACTTTAATCCTGTCCCTCGAAACAATATCTTTAAAATCAGACATCATTCAGGTGCCTCAACCGGTGCGACATAACAGCATTTAAACAAGCTAAAGGCCCTCGAAAAAAGACAAATATTGCTTTGCTTTCATTAATTCAATTTCATTCTCCAAACGGTTACAAGTAAAAATTGCAACCCCCAGATCAACTTTTACATTGTATCTTAACGACAGGTTTATAGTACTTGAGTCCCAATTATAAATATCCGCGTAATCATAAGGTCTATCTGTAAATAATCCATAATTGGTTAAAAGGACACGTAAAATTTTATATCCGTCGGATAGCTTAAAAAAAAGATAGATGTTAACAATCTTATTTTTATAGGTGCGGATCCCAATTAAGTCCAGTTTTAAATCACCGGCCAGTTTTAACAAATTAGCGTCCCTGTACTCAAACTTCAAGCAGCTGTCAGCATCAAATTTATTATCGTTGTCTAAAAATGCCAATTTATATTCAGTCAGCTGGCTTAAATCGGATCCCAAAAAAATATTGCCAAACCCATTGGAATATTTTAAATATTCAATTGACCCCGGTTTCTTTGATTGGGAAAAAGCAAAAAAGGGTGTAGCAATTAAGAGTATTAATGCAGCCCTTTTTGATTTATGCAAGCTATGCAAGAAAAGATTTATCAAATTCAATTTATGTCTTAAAGAGTTAAAGCGTTGACTATAAATCTTTAAAGACAAAAACAATGCTAATCAAAAAACCATATCCCGTTTTTGTAAAATGTCGTGCGATTTATTGGCTAAAAACTATTACAGCGGCTGTATACAGGCACAAATGTGGTTAGTGAAAATTTTCAAACCATTACAGGTCTAAAAATTTTAATGAACCGGATGTAGAAACAATTGCCCGGAACAACAAAATCCAGCCAAATAAGATCAGCAACCAGAAAATCCCGGCATCTAAAAACAAGCAAATAAAACTCAATGAAACGTTGCTTTAAAGGTTATATTATCAAAAACTATCACAATAAATATTTATTTAATAATTAATACCAATATGCCATATTTATAAAATATCCGTCACCTTTCCCCGTTTATCCAACTCACACAAACCAAAAAACACATGAAAAAAGTTTTGATTTTAACTGTAGTATTTTTATTTGCTTTCCTGGCCTCAAAAGCGCAAACTGAAAAGGGGACACAAACCCTGGGGCTTAACCTCGGGTTTAGTTACGATAATTCAAACGATTTTACCATATACCCCTCCGGCAATCCAACAACAACCCTGAATACTAAAAACAGACAGTACAATATCGGCCCTACTTATAGTTATTTTATTGCAGATAAATTGGAGATTGGCGGGGCTTTATCCTATTCATCTTCAAAGTTGACCTACGTAGCCGAAAGCTATGCTACTACCAACGATAATTTTCCAACAAAAGAAATCACTAATAACTTTAGCGGGGAATTATTTATAAGAAAATATTTTATGTATAAAAATACGATAGGTTTCCGTACAGAGGGTTATCTTGGCTATTCAAACGGGAACCAAACAAACACTTATACACCAACATATGCCGCTTATAATTATAATAGTAAAACCACTTACTACAGCGGCGGCGCCAACCTCGACCTTGTATTTTATCCTTCAAAAAAAATAGGGGTTGCAGCAACCATTGCTAATTTGGAGTATTACCATTATAATGCTAATAATACTACCCAGGGACATGATAATGCCGATAATGTAACTTTTAGTTTCATTAATAATGCATTATCCTTTTCGGTATTTTATGTTTTTGGAAGTAAATAATCATCACCTATAAATAATTTGAAACATAATTTAAACAATTCAGCCGAATTAAATTCGGCTGAATGTTTGAGCAGGCGGATTGCCACATGAGCCCCTGCAGCCTACCTGGCCAACAGGATGACATTCTTAAATTAATTTTTCCTTTTACGATTGGCGCCTATCTGATTTAAGGACGAAAAATTAAAAAAAATCGCAACTTAAAAAAACAGCGTTCGTATAAAAGCATTCATTGAGCGCCCTGCTCATCAATAATTTATCAAATCAAAAAATTCCCTGACGCGAGGTTGGGGAATTTTTTAATTAACGAATATAACACATAACTTTTACATTATCAACCACGTATAAATAAAATAAGTACCAGTTTTTTCAGTTTAATAGTTTATGATGATTAATTTTTAGCAGCCTGGAATAAGTTCCGGGCTGCTTTTTTTTACAGATTTTTAATCACAGATTTTAGCTGATATTTTTTGATCCCACCGATTTTAATTTGGATTCCACTGATTTTAATTAACATAATGTCATTTTCGGACTTTCGGACTTTCGGACTTTCGGACTTTCGGACTTTCGGACTTTCGGACTTTCGGACTCCAACCTTCACACCAAAACATCCGCTATCTCCACAAAACCTTTTTCCCGGGCCAGGTCGGCAGGGAGTTTGCCACCTTCCATACGGACACTTACATCGGCTCCATGCTCTAACAGCAGGATAAGCAGATCAATGTTCCCGTTTTGGGCGGCTGAGTGCATAGCCGTTGACCCGGCCTGTTGTTTTACATTAACCAGCGCATTATTCTCTATCAGCATACGGGCAATCCGTGTATAGTTGCCGGCAGCAGCAGAATGTAAAGGATATACTTTAAAACCATTGTTTGAAGGCAAATTAACATCGGCCCCTTTTAGTACAAGGTAGCGGGCAATTTCATAATGCCCAAAATAACAGGCTAACCCAAGCGGAGTAAACCCATCTTCAGCATGAAAATTTATTGCTTCGGGGTTGGAATATACAAGGTGTGCCACCACATCAAATTTCCCGGCAGCCGATGCTTCAAAAAGATTGATCTCATCAAGATATTTTAACAGCAGTTCGGTAATTACGGGTTTTTTATAATAACAGGAAAGCATGAGGGGCGAAACATGGTGACTGGTAAGGCTTTTTACAAGTGACGGGTCCTTGGTCAGCAATGCATCCAGGCTGTCCGCATCGGCATTAGCTATGTAAAGTTCAAGTTGTTCGACACTCATTTTATAGGCTTTGTTTGCAGCTTTTTTAATGTTAATTTACCGTGCAAAAATATTAATTAGTAAATGTTTACGTTAACTTGCTAAGTTTCAATATTACTAAAAATTAAAATATCAAGCTAAATATATGTTTAATCTATTAACTTTATATTTGCACAATATCAGGGATACATCAGGATGCCGGTAAAAGGAAATCAGTTTAAATCAAATAGTTTCAAGCAAGAAAATCAACCCCGTCAATCTTCATCGAAGGTTGAGAGGGAGCAACCTGTGAAACAAAAGCGGGAATACCATCGCCATACCGAGTTAAATAGTCGGTTTATTAAAATCCTTGGCCTGTTTTCGTTACTGCTGTCTGTATATTTTCTCGTTGCATTCACCTCCTATCTTTTTACCTGGCAGGAAGATCAAAGCTATGTTTCGGCAGCAAACGGCGGCTGGGGCAACCTGTTTAAAACTACCCAGGAACTTATGGAAAATGGCGTTAAAAGCCCGGTTGTTGAAAACTGGCTTGGTAAATTTGGCGCTTTACTATCCAACCAATTTATTTATGAGTGGTTTGGTGTGGCCTCATTCCTGTTTGTTCTTATTTTTTTTATTATTGGCTATCGTTTATTATTCAAGATCAGGCTGTTATCTATCAATAAAACGCTGGCCTATTCTTTTTTTGGCATAGTATTTATTTCTGTCGCCCTGGGATTTTTCCATGCTTTTGTGGCTGATACGCCCAATTATCTCGAAGGGGAATTTGGCTATTGGAGCAACCGCTTGCTTGACGCGCAAATAGGTCAAACCGGTACCGGCGGCATATTAATTTTTGCCGCACTTACCGTACTGGTCATTGCCTACAATATTGATTTTAAAATACCCAAACGAGAACCTAAAACCGTTTCACAGGTACATGTTGGTGATTTTGTGCCCGAACCGGTTAACCGGGATGATGAGGAAACTTCACTGCCGCTTGAATGGCCCGGCCGCGCAAATAAGGATAATGCTGAAAATACAGTAAAGTCAGGTTCGCTTAAACAACAGCCGCTGGTACAAAACCCAATATTTCATGAACCTATAGTATTAACGCCTGATAGTGAAGGCCACGAGCCGGAGAATGAAAACGAAATCCCTTTAACTGTTGGGGTTACCAGGCCTACCCCAGTTTTAAATATTGAAAAAGACGATGATGAAAAAGCCAAAAGCTTAGTTGATCAGTTTGGCACTTATGATCATACGCTGGAGCTTGCTTCTTATAAATATCCATCGCTTGATCTGCTTGAAAATTATGGTTCAAATAAAATAAGTGTTAACGCTAACGAACTGGAGGCCAATAAAAACAAGATTGTTGAAACGCTGAACCATTACAATATTGAGATTGATAAGATAAAGGCAACCATAGGCCCAACAGTTACTTTGTATGAAATTATTCCCGCGCCGGGCGTGAGGATATCGAAGATCAAAAACCTGGAAGACGATATTGCACTTAGCCTAGCCGCACTGGGAATCCGCATTATTGCCCCCATGCCAGGTAAAGGCACTATAGGTATTGAGGTGCCCAATCAAAACCCGGAAATGGTTTCGATGAAATCGGTGCTGGAGACAGAAAAATGGAAGAATAACACTATGGATCTTCCGATTGCTTTAGGTAAAACGATCAGCAACGAAGTGTTTATAGCCGATTTGGCCAAAATGCCGCATTTGCTTGTTGCCGGGGCCACCGGCCAGGGGAAATCAGTTGGTATTAACGCCATATTGGTTTCGCTGCTTTATAAAAAACACCCTGCCGAGCTAAAATTTGTACTGGTGGATCCTAAAAAGGTGGAGTTAACCCTTTTCCGTAAGATAGAACGGCATTTCCTGGCAAAATTGCCTGATGAGGCAGATGCTATTATTACCGATACCAAAAAGGTGGTAAATACGTTAAATTCTTTATGCATCGAGATGGATCAGCGGTATGACCTGTTAAAAGATGCACAGGTACGTAACCTTAAAGAATACAATCAAAAATTTGTAAACCGTAAAATACCCAATCCCGAAATTCATCGCTACCTGCCTTTTATAGTGCTGGTCATAGATGAGTTTGCCGATCTGATGATGACCGCAGGCAAAGAAGTTGAAATGCCTATTGCACGTATTGCCCAGCTGGCCCGTGCGGTTGGCATACACCTGGTAATTGCAACGCAAAGGCCTTCGGTTAATATTATTACGGGTACTATTAAAGCCAATTTCCCTTCGAGGCTGGCATTCAGGGTACTATCAAAAATTGACTCACGTACGATATTGGATACCGGCGGGGCCGACCAGCTGATAGGCCGTGGTGATATGCTGCTATCAACAGGAAGCGACCTGATACGCCTGCAATGCGCATTTGTAGATACGCATGAGGTAGAAAGGATCTCTGATTTTATTGGCAACCAGCGTGGCTATCCATCGGCTATGCTGCTGCCTGAGTATGTTGGTGAAGGGGAAGCCAGCAGTTCAAAAGAGTATGATCCTGATAACCGAGACCCGATGTTTGAAGAAGCGGCGCGCCTGATTGTAATGCACCAGCAGGGCTCGACGTCGCTAATACAGCGAAAAATGAAATTAGGCTATAACAGGGCAGGCCGTATTATTGACCAATTAGAAGCAGCCGGCATAGTGGGCCCATTTGAAGGCAGCAAGGCCCGCGATGTTTTATATGCTGATGAATACAGCCTTGAACGGCACCTGGAAGTACTTTCAAAACAAAATAACAATTAAATATGCTGTCTGAACCATGATTTACACGATTTTAAGATTGCCTTGATTTCGACACAAGTAAACAAGCTATAGTAATTAAAACCAAACAAACATTATAAATCGTATTTATCCCAAAATCATGTAAATCATGGTTCAGACAGAAAATTAGCATGAAAAAACTACTTATATCCTCCTTTTTAATATTAATCACAAATGCCTCATTTGCACAAAAAAGCGTAGAAAAAGACGCCACAGCCAAAGCCATTTTAAATAAGGTAAGCGAAAAATACCGGATGTATGATGTTGTAAAAACTGATTTTGATTTTACCCTTGATAACCCACAGGCCGGCGTTAAGGAAACCCAGAGTGGCACACTGATAGCCAAATCAAAGGCAAACAAGTTTAAAGTAACGATATACAGTCCTGAAACATCCGCTAAGCCGGAAATTGCTCAGGAAATCCTCAGTGATGGTAAAACCCAGTGGACTTACCTTAAAAAAGACAATGAGGTACAAATTAATAATGTAGATAATAGCGGCGAAGGCCTTAACCCGGCCCAGGTATTCACCATTTATGAGCATGGCTACAAGTACATTTATAATGGCGAAACAAAAATTGGCGGCAAAATTTACCAGGAAGTAGACCTTACACCAGAGGATATTAAAAAATCTTTTTTTAAAGTGCGCTTAGAAATAGATAAAGTAAAAAAACAAATCTACAGCGCGCTGATATTCGACAAAAACGGCAACAAGTACACTTACACCTTACGCAGCTTTGTACCCAATATACAAGTGCCTGATAATACGTTCTCATTTGACCCGAAGATGCATAAGGGTGTTGAGGTTGTGGATTTGAGGTAGGGGTTAGAGATTAGTGATTGGAGGTTAGAGATTAGGAAAAAGCTTGTGTTGGTACATGTCATTGGCTGCCAAATGAAATATTTCTATACTGGTGCTTTTCTGATAAGCATGACTCGGCATAATCAAGTATTCCCTCCTTTTCCAGTTCATCAAGTCTCCGTTTAATTGGGATATAATCAATATTGACCGGAACTTGCAATGCGAAATAATTTTGATTAAGTTTTTCTGATGCGCAGCCCATATCATCAAAAATTTTGCGAACCGTATTTATCTCATATTCATTATCTAAAATAATAGCATGGATGGTTGAATTACCTGAATGTTGAACAGTTTTACGGTAGGTTAACATACTTTCGCTTTCATTGTAAACTGCCCATACTATATCACCTGAAGCAATTTTCGGGACATAAAATGGGATACTTCTTAATTTATAATAGCCATAGTCATTATTCTCAATCTCCGCTAAAAGAGTTTCAGTTGCTTCCTCTTCAAGAATATCACTGTAAAAGCGAAAAAATATTTTTACTAAATTGTTTTCGGGCATGTTATTTTAAAACTTGCATTAGTTTCTTATTGAAAACTCATCAAAGCCTAATTCATCTAATCGACTTCTATTTATTTTGTCTTGTTTAGATTTCCATGTATAAAATGCCAGAGTTTTTAAATTTTCCGGAAATTTACTATCTGAAAAATCCTCAAAGTCAATTGCAGTTCCGGCAATTCGAAGGTTTGTTAAAGATACCAATTGTTCAAGTCCACCTATCTTTTGTAACGTTTTACAATTCAGAATTTTAACATCCTCTAAGTTGTCCAGTTTAGGAAATTGTATTTCCTGGAGCTTGATTTCATCTTGAATCAGAAAGTTTTTTAAAGATTTAAAGTTCTTCAGCGCCGATAAATCATTAAATCCTCTCACCCAAATAATATCAAGATTTTCAATTGTATTTTCTGCAATTTCATTAATATTATCCCTGCCACCCAAAATGATTCTTAATGTTTTAAGGGATTTGAGATGATTAATAAAGTCTAACGGAACTTTGCTGATTGAGTTTAATGATAGCGTTTCTAATTGTTTAAGATTTGAAATTGAATTAATGTTTTTTGTATGTCCTGCCAAAAGCAAATAACTTAAATTATTGTAATCTTTAAGATATTCAAGATTAAGTGCTTTGCTCCTGGTGTCCGAAATAGATAGTTTACTTACTTTCTTTAAGTTATCATACGATAAAATATCTAAATCCTCTAAATCAGATATATCCATCGTTAATTCTTCGAGAAAATTAAGCTGTTGTAATTTCTTTATGTCTTTTACCCGTTCGGCGCAACCAATTGCTAATGCCTTAACATTTGGTATGTGATCAAGAAATTCACCGTCAATTTCTTTTCTATCGTTACTGTATATCCTTATTGTAAATTTAGAGCTATTGGCTAAAGCAAGAGCATCCAATTGTGCTAAAATTTTTTCTGTATATATTGGTTTAGAAAATTGAACCCTAACTTCATAGCCATTCCGCAACTTTTCATTTATTAGATGTTCGTCTATTACTTCCGGGTCTTGCACGCAAAAATTTTTCATAAATCGCAATGAGTTAAATTAGCACGGTCTTACTCCGCATTCCCCGCCTTTATCCTCCGCTCCATTACTTCCCGCCAGGTGGTTAGAATAAAACCGTTCTTCTTTAAAAATTCTTTTAACCTTGGGTCGGTCATGGCTAACAAGTCGCCTTTGCGTTTATTGCCTTCCTTGCAAATGTATTTAAAATTGGCAGAGGGCATGGTACAATGCATAATGACCATAGTTAAGCCGGGGCTTAACCTGCCGATACTTTCAATATAATGATCGGTGTACCATTTTTGAATTTCAGCATCGGTTTTATTATCAACATCCGGCATATTCCAGTCGTAGCTGGAGTTATGCAGGTCGTCAAGCACAGGTAAGCCGTTTTTCCATAACATTTCCCCTAATTCTTTAGTCTTGCTTAATTCAGCGGGTTCGGGTATATCCATCCCTTCTTCATATTTTCCCTGTTTTTTTAATTCGGCAATGGTAGCCGCTTTGGCCTCAGACCTATAAAACAAATCCTCCCCACCGGGAAACATCACCGGGATCTGTTTTTCAATACCCAGCTTTAAATATTTTTCCATAAAAGCGTCTTTGGCAAACAATGTGCCCATGTGCGAGTCAAGATGTGTAGGCTTAAACCCCATGCTTAAAGCACGGTCGAGCTGCGCCCTTATTTCTTTATCAACTTCATCAGGCGTTGCATGAAAATACACCGCTACTACTGACGGCCATAAACAGCCCTGCTTATCGACCAATCCCGGTACAACAGCTTTACCTGCAAGCGGGCCCCAGCGATAATTGTCCCATTCGGAGGTCAGCGTCAGGTGCAAACCGGCATCCATATCGGGATGGTCTTTAATATACTTTACAATTTCCGGTACCCAGGGGCATGGCATCATCACACTGGTGGAGGTGGATACACCCTGGCCGATAGCCATTTCAACGCCTTCATCCGACTCATGCGACATCCCGGCATCATCCACATGCAATATCAATACCCTGGCGCCTTTTGGCCAGCCCAATTTTTCGGCATAAGTTTTTGTTTGCTGGGCTGATAAAGTTATAGCAAAGCTGATCAGCAGCGAAAAAAGGTATAGTTTTTTCATTTGAATAGTTATTAAAAACAATAAACACTTTTTTACCCTCTTTGCGATTTATCGCAGAGAGGGTGGTCGTCCGCCAGCTGGCGGAAACGACCGGGTGAGTAAATAGGCGAGCGGCATTAGCGCAAATGCATGGCGGCGTTTACTCACCCCGGAATCGCTTCGCTTTCCGACTCTCTTCGCCTGCGGCGGAAAGATGGTGAAACCAACCTATTCAACCACTCACCCAATCAACCAATCACCAACTCAACTACACCCTTATATATATCTTATTCTTATCCAATATCTTACCAAATACCCAGCACACCAGCATATAATAAATGGCAAATAATAACGAACCTATTGCCCCGGCTGAAATGACCTGGAAAACTTTTACGCTCATCATTTCATTAAAATTCATATTACCAATATAAAACCAGCCAACTACTGCTCCAAAAAAGTCGCCGAAAATATAGATGGCCAGCGGGTTTTTGCCAAAAGTGGTAAAAAAAGATATCCAGCCAGTGGTTTTCGATGATCGTATTTCGATAATATATACCAGGGCTGAGATCAATACCAGGTCTATCCCAACGGTTAACAGGACAAAAGAGCTCGTCCACAATTTTTTTGCGATAGGGAATGACATATTCCAGCACAGCGCCAGGAAAATAAATAAAAAGCCGAATAATAAAAGCGCGGAGATCATTTCATAAGTTTTGCCTTTTTCCTGAATAAACTTGCCTGCATAATAGCCGCAGATAACATTTACAATGGAGGGAAGGGTGCTTAAAATACCTTCTGGATCAAAGGCAATAGGATGCCCAGCCAGATCGGCTTCGCCATGGTACATATGATTAACGCCCAATATCAATTTATCAAGATAGGTGCCGGCATTGGTTAACATGCCATAAGGCGCGCTCTGGTCGCCATAAACAAGCAATATTATCCAATACCCCAGCAAAAGCAATATACTGATGGCAATAATTATATTTTTTGACTTAATAAAATAGACCATCAAGGCTGCAAACAGGTAACAAAGCGCTATACGCGGGAGCACTCCTAATATCCGCATGTGGCTAAAAGTACCAATTGACCACCCGCCATTAACATGGTGCTGTATTGAACC
>Ga0302221_10000497_pt1 | contig 28903 bp, 24 predicted proteins | sample II_Palsa_E2_1_FD_193517 | JGI IMG/M metagenome (GOLD analysis project Ga0302221, IMG submission 193517) | Peat permafrost microbial communities from Stordalen Mire near Abisko, Sweden - II_Palsa_E2_1 | ecosystem: Environmental > Terrestrial > Soil > Palsa > Peat permafrost | place: Sweden... | reverse complement strand
TATAAGCTGGGCTGTTTCCCTTTCGATTTTTGACCTTAGCACCCAAAATCTGTTTATTATTTTTCTGTTTGGTTTTTGGAGTTTCCAAAAATTTAGTAAGATATATTAAATCTCCTTTTTTTAAAGAGTGCTCTACCCCCAAACAAATTGTACATTTTAATAATACTCTACTAAAATAGATTTCGTGGAAAACCAGCAATTATCAAGTTTGATTAGCCTTTCACTCCTAAACGCAATTTTTCACAGTTTTTTGCTACAAACAAATGTTCGTTCTTTGAAGATTTTATATTCTTTTACTAACTACGTTTAGCTCACTTGACTTCGGGTTTAATAAAAATAACTTTGAATCATTAAAATCTTTTGTTTTCACTAAGCCTATTCTTAAGAGATTAAAGCTTGCTATTTTATTATTAAGTTGCTGATCCATTATACAAAAGGTACCATAATTAATAAATTCTTATATCTTATGTGATTTCTTTTTTTTATATTTTATATCTTTTTCACCCCTTTTTAGGTTTCTCTTTCATCATTCCTTCGCAGTACTTATTTTACTATTGATTAATTTTGTATATTTTATCTTCGAAGATGGTTCTCCGCTTTTCATTTTATTTTGCTCTCAAACTACTAAATAATATTTTTTCATTTAATTAACAGGACTTTAACCTTTAATAGTTTATTTTTTCAAACACTTTATTTAAATAAATAAAATTTACATTTCCCATGTTATTTTTTTCAATTTCGCTCACCACTACTTTCGAATTCTCTATTGATTTTTTTTCCTCTAAATATTAAGATGTTTCACTTCTTTAGGTTTTTTTAAATTCGTAAATTTTTTCTAGGAAACTGATAGGTAAAAAGAATTATTTTCTTAACTATTTTTTTCGTTCTGTAATACGTCCTTAAACAAAATTATCTAGATTTCTATATAAAAAAATTTCATTTGCTTTGACTAATTATTTGGAAATAATCGGACTCGAACCGATACTGCATGCTTGCAAAGCACGTATTCTACCTATTAAACTATATTCCCCCTTTATTTATTTCTATTTATATGTTTGTATTAATTTTAATATTTTTGTTAAATTATCATTTTATTATTTTAAATTTATTTAATTGCTAAAACATGGAGTTCTCTCTAATGGTTTTTTTGGTTTCAATTTAACCTAATTACATATTAAAAAAAATCGTGTTTCTAACACGAATTAATAATTTAGCTGCTATTTCTCGCAATTTGTCGCCAAATAGCTAATAAAAAAAAATATCGACTAACATTATAATGTCAAAACTTCCCATTTAATATGTATAAAAGATTAGTATTCTATCCAATTAAATGGAAAATTTTAACTTAAATTATTAATTCGTGTTAGAAACACGATTTTTTTTTAATATTTTATACTAATGATATTTTGTATTATAAGAACTATTAGGTTTAAGAAAGAAAATTTTATTATTGTATAAGCAACAATTTTAATAATTTGTCTTAAAAATAAATCCTAGTAACGGAATTGGTAGACGTATTTGCCTTAGAAGCAAAGTTTTAAGGGTTCGAGTCCCTTCTAGGATATTATAAAATTAGAATTGTATATAATTATAATGCCACAAATTGATAAAGTTACTTTTTTAACTACAGTATATTGAACATTTGCCCTATATTTTTTTTTATATCTTGATTTAAATGTAACATATTTATATAAATTTGTTACAGGGATGAAATTAAGAGTGCAACGTTTATGTTGAGTTTATAGGAAAATCCAATTAAATAGTTTACGTGCACGTATTTTTTCATTTTACAGCTGAATTTAAATTTTAAAAAATGCAAAACTTATTATTTTTTATAACATAATTTAAGTATAATTTTCGTTACTATGAAAATATTTAAAATAATCTATTTTATTTTATATGAAATAAATGAGCTTTATCCTGGCTCTGAATGAACGCTAGAATTTTACTTAACACATGCGAGTTGAACGAGGATAATAATAATTTATCCTAGTAGCGTCCGGGTGAATAATGCACTTGAAGTCCTACTTAGTAATTTGGTCTATACTCACTTAATTGTTTGAGCAATACCAAATAAAGCTATAACTATGAAATCAAGATATTAACAGCTTTAGTAAAATACTTCCAAGATTGGACTATTTGTTATAATATTGTTTAAGATTTCAAACTAAGTTATGTTTCCTGAGTAATATTTCAGGCTGAGTTATAGTACTAAAGATATGTTGTTATTAAATGGGCAAGTGTCGAATTAAATAGTTGGTGAGGTAAAAGCTTACCAAGTTAATGATTCGTAGCTGGTTTGGGAGAACGGACAGCCACATCGGAACTGGAATAAGGTTCGATCCCCTATGGGGGACAGCAGTGAGGAATCTTGGGCAATGAGCGAAAGCTTGACCCAGTGAGAATTCGTGCGTGAAGAAGGCAATAAGTTGTAAAACGCTTTCAGGTGGGAAGATAATGACTGTACCACAACCTAGTAAGAAGTACTGGCCAAGTCTGTGCCAGCAGCCGCGGTAAGACAGACAGTGCGAGCGTTATTCAGCTTAAATGGGTGTAAAGGGTATGTAGGTGGTTTTTAAAATGGAGTTTAAAATACTAGAATCATAATTTTAGAAGTTGACTTCTAGATTAAAAAACTTGAGTTTAAATGAAGTTAGAAGAATTTCTTGTGTTAACATTCAAATGTAATTATATAAGAAGGAATACCGAAAGCGAAGGCATCTTTCTAATTTAAACTGACACTGAGGTACGAAAGCATAGGGAGCAAACAGGGTTAGATAGCCTGGTAGTCTATGCTGTAAACGATGATTATTAAAAGACATTTAAAAGTATTTGGAAATATGTTTTTATAGCTAACGCGTTAAATAATCCACCTGGGAAGTACGATCGCAAGGTTGAAACTTAAAGGAATTGACGGGAGTTCTTACAAGCGGTGGAGTATGTGGTTTAATCTGATGATCCTCGTTTAATCTTACCAATTCGTGATAATTATGAAAGAAAATTTATATAAATAATATTATATAAGGTGAATTTGACTTTTTTGTAATACAAGTGTTGCATGGCTGTCGTAAGGTCGTATTGTGAAACGGATGGTTAATTCCTAGAAACGAACGCAACCCTTAATTTTAGTTATTTTTTTGTCTTTTATAAGTACTTTAACTTATACACAAATTAGTCTAGAATGGACTGCTGAGGAGAGCTCAGAGGAAGGTAGGGATTACGGCAAGTCGTCATGGCCTTTGTGAATTGGGCTACACATGTGCTACAATGAGAATTTCAATAAGGAGCAATGAATTTCGGAGCAAATCTCTAAATATTCTCATACCGGATTATTTTCTGCAACTTGAAGATATGAAGTTGGAATCGCTAGTAATCGCAGATCAGCTAAGTTGCGGTGAATTTGTACTGGAACTCTGTACAAACCGCCCGTCACGGTCTGAAAGGTGGATTGCTTCAAATAAGATATGTGAAATTGTTTGTATAAGAACTACAATTTTAACAGCTTGTGTCAGTGATTTGCTAATTGGAACGAAGTCGTAACAAGGTAACTGTACGGGAACGTGTAGTTGGAGAAATAACTAATATATAAAAAAATGATATTATAATTTTTATTATTTTCGTAATTTGTTTTGAAATAGTCCTAGAAAACATCTTTATGTTAAAAATAAGTCCAAAACAAGAAAAAATTCGGCGCTTTTTATATAGCAAAAATAATCAGTTTTACATTTATAAAGTTACTAAACTTTTTTTAGTTAGGTATTATTCTTTAAGTAAAAATTTATTTGGTGTGGATCTATATAATTTGTATTTTTCATTTAGTTCTTCAACTAAAACTCGTAGTATTTGTTTATTAACTGGGCGTAGTCGATCTGTCTATCGTTTATTTAAAATGTCGCGTTTACAAATTCGCGCTTATAGTAAATATGGTTATTTTGTAGGACTCTCTAAAACAAATTGGTAAAATGATAATTTAAAACTAATTATCTTGAAACTATTGCTAAATAAAAATCAACTAAGAAAAAATAAAAAATAAAAAATGACATTATATCGTTTAAAGCTCTTTATTACATTATTATTATTAAATAAAAAAAAAAAAAAATGATATTTCGAGTTTAATAATGTTAGTTCAGACTTGAAAAAAATATTACAAAAAGCTCAAGAACATCATTTTATTTTGGGATATAAAATGTATTATGATAAAAAAATAACTGGAATTGTCTTAGCCTATGATCAGGAGGGTCAATCTGTATTAACTAATATTAAGATGGTTAAGTATAAAGGCCAGCAAATGGTTATTTCATTTGCGACTGCAAAAGTCATTTTTAATAATCCATATATTTTATGTTTTGTACGTACAAAAATAGGTATTCTCACAATCGACGAATGTCGCACTTTTGGATTTGGAGGCGAAGTGCTTGCTCTTTTCTATTAATGTCAAACTTAATAATTAAATCTTTGTATAGTCCTGTAAATTTAAAAGTTGAAATAAAAAAATTTTTAAATGGATATATTATTTGATTTTCGAGCTTTCTCTATACTTTACGAAAAGTTGGTTTTCCTACTTCAACATTAAATGTACAAAGTTCTAATTTATTTTTTCACGTAAAAACACAGCACCTTAAATTTTATGCACTTCAGACTCATATCTTAAAAAGGAAAAGAGCAAAAAATTTAAGTTTATTTTATAGTGAAAGTATACAAAATAGTATAGCTGTTATAACAGGTTATAAAAAAATTTTGAGTGCACGTGGTATAGGATATAAATTCAATTTAAAAAATAAAATCTTATTTCTTGAAGTTGGATATAGTCATTTGTTGTTCTTTTCTAGCACAAGATCTTTTAAAATAAGATTCTCTCGAAAATTAAAAGGTATGCAAGCAAAAAGTGAAAATTTAATACTTTTAATGAATTTCCTTTCTACAATAAAGAGAAGTCGTCCAATGAATGTCTATACTCGTAAAGGTATACGTTATAATAAAGAGGCTTTAAAGTATAAGGAAGGTAAAAGAAAAAAATCATTTTAATTTTTATATTGTAAAAATAGTATGAAAACTTTAATTCAATTAATAAGGAAAAAAAAAAAGGTAAAACCAGCAAAGAGAAAGCGGTTAGCTTTAGAAAAGTGTCCGCAAAAAAAAGCTACTTGTTTAAAAGTATACACAATGACTCCGCGAAAACCAAATTCGGCTTTACGAAAAGTTACATGGGTTTTATTTTCAAATTATAAACGAGTTCATGCATATATTCCAGGTATTGGGCATTCTTTACAAAAACATTCTGTGGTCTTAATCCGAGGAGGTAGAGTTAAAGATCTTCCTGGTATGAAATACATAATAATTCGAGGAAAATTTGATTTAAAAGCTGTAATAAATAGACGAAAAGCAAGATCTAAATATGGTGGTCGCAAAATTTATCATAGAGTTGATCATCGTTATTTTAAATTCAAATATTGATAAATGTTTTCTTTTAAAACAAGAAATAGAAAGAGTTGTTTATTATTAAAACCAGAAGTTTTTTCTCAATCTTTTTGATTAATGAAATTGATTAATAAAGTTATGTTTGAGGGAAAGAAAGCACGTGTTGAGAAAATTTTCCTAATATGTTTTTATGAATTTCGACATAATTATGTTACTACACAGCCTTTTTTGATTTTGTTTAGATATTTATTAATACATCGTCCACTTTTTGGTTTTAGTAGAGTGCGTTTAAGTCGTATATTTAAAAGAATTCCTGTGCCATTATCTCCTAAACGACAGCTTATTTTTATAATAACTTGGTTTGTATGGGCACTCAGAGAAATAAATGGAGGTAATTTAAAACAAAAACTTTATAAAGAACTAAAACTTATTAGAAGTGAACAAAAAACGGCATTGATGCAATATAAATTAGTTCAAGAATTTTATTTTCAAGTAGTTTCTAACACAGTTAATGTGCGATTTCGTTGAAAATAAATAACCCAGTTAAAAATTAATAATTTCGTTGTTTTTTTATTATTTAACATATTTTTTATTAATTTTAAACAATTTGAATTATTAAACACAATTTAACAATAAACAAAAATCTACTATGTTGCTATTTTTAGTGAATACGGTTTTAAATACATTATTGAATTCTGAGCCTTTTTCAACTTTTTATCCTGCAGAGACATTCTTAGATCTGCCATGAGTGCAACAATTGATTTTTTTTTATACTTTATTTCTTATAGGTTTAACAGGAATTATTTTTAACTATAGAAATTATTTAATAACAATGTTTTGTATTGAATTGATGTATTTAGGGATAACTATTTCTTTTATTATTTTGGCAAATGCAATGTTAGATTTTAAAGGTCAAATTTATGCAATTTTACTATTAGTTTTAGCCGCAGCTGAATCTGCAGTAGGATTAGGTATCTTAATAGTTCTTTATCGTTTTGGAAAATCTGTTAATTTTGATAAATACCAAGAATTGCGAGGTTAATATGAAAAGTTATTTACTATTGCAAAAATATTATATTATTAATTTTACTAATATTAAATTTTCTCAGTTTGTTGAAAAGAATAATAAAAATATATTTTTTTTTTCAAAGTGTAAGTGTTCAATATTTTATAAAAAAAAAAACCATGCAAATTTAGAAGCTACGCATTATTTATATTTATATTTAATTTGTAAAGAATTACCTAAATTACAAAAAAAACAAATTAGTTCGAACAAGATTGTCTGAAATCTTACTTTACAACAAAAGAGAAAAAGCTCAAATCTTTATTTATTTTTAGAAAAACATAATATTTGAAAAGTTTTACAGATTTTACTACAGTATATTTTTTCACAACAATTAGTTTCTGAGAGAAAGGTTCTTCAAATTACAAAAAATGAAGTACAAATATTTATAGAAAATATGCCAATACTTAGTGCAACTACAAAACTTCAATCTCCAAATCATTATATTTCTGAGATACCTTTTTGTTTAAGCATTTATTTTAAAAGTAGTTCTTTATTTAAAAAACTGTATTTTCTTAAAATTTTTAAATTTTTAAAAATACCTTCGTATTTAGAAGGATTATCAGTTTCTAAATTACTTTAAAATTTTTATAGAAATTAATGTGTGTATTATTAAAAAAATTAATTTATTTTGATTTTAGATGTTATATTAGTCAAATTACAAAAAACATATATAAAAGAGGAAATGCTACTAAGTTATTTGTATATAATTTTTTATTTTTTTTATCTTTAGAAAAGACTTCTTTCGAAAAAATACATTATTCCGATGAAAATTATGACTTAATTTTTAATTTATATAATGAAAAACAATATTTCTTCTTTGGTATGCCATTTAAAATTTCGTTTTCAGCTCTTTATTTAAATATTGAATCTTGAATATACACATTTAATAATATTTATTTTTTGGATGGTTATACAGTACAATATTTTAAGATATTTATTATGTTTACATTAATCTTTTTAATTAGTAATTTACTTTTTTCAATTGCTTATTTTTTATCCTTAAATACTATTAAAGATAGTGAAAAATTGAGTCAATATGAATGTGGCTTTGAACCATTTGATGAAGCAACTCGTCATCCATTTGATGTTCAATTTTATGTTGTGGGTATATTATTTTTAATCTTTGATGTTGAAATTGCTTTATTATTTCCATGAATTTATACTTTACATTTTATCAATTGATTAGGTTTTTATGTAATGATAATATTTCTTATAATATTAACTATAGGATTTTTTTATGAATGACATAAGGGTGCTTTAGCTTGACCACACCAAAATCATTTAATACTGGATCCTTCTATTTAAATAAATGCTATTAACTTTATTAATTTATACTGATAAAATAACTAATTTTCAGGTAACTTACTTTCAATCAAAAATTGCAAATTTTCAAATAATATCTTGAGGTGATTTCTTAGGACTTAGTTCTGAAATATATTTATGTGTTAGTATTTTAGTAGGATTTATATTAATTGCTTTAGCAAATTTTAAACCTATTCCGTCTTCATTGGAACAAAAAAAAAATATAACTCTGTTATTATGTTCATTTGTCGAAATAACTTTTATTTTAAGTATTTTGATTTTATTTGTTCAATTATGTATATTAGGGATAAAGAGTCAAATTTTATTTAATGGTTATGCTATAATTGATTTGTATAGTTTGAGTGTTAAGATTTGTATAAATCTAACTATTTTTTTTATTCTGCGACTCTCAAAGAGTTATATTAAAGCGCATCCGCGACATCTTATGGAATATTCGGTATTATTTTTGTTATTGGCTTTTTTTCTTATTGTTCTCGTTTCAGCTTATAATTTATTAACGGCTTTTTTGGCAATAATTGGATTTAGTTTAACGCTTTACATTTTATTACTTTATGACTCATTTAATCATAGTTCACGAGAAGCAGGTATTAAATATTTTTATTTAAGTACTTTTAGCTCAGGACTTCTTATAAGTGGTATTTTTTTTTCTTATTTTATTTTTCATAATACAAATTTTTTATTTATTACATGACAACTACATAATTGAGTTTGATTTAATAATTTTCCTGCTAAAATCATGTTATTTCAATTTATGGTTTATTTTATAACTTTTGGATTTTTATTTAAATTAGCAGCATTTCCTTGTCATTTATGAGCTCCAGAGATTTATGATGGAAGTCCACATCCAATAACAGCTTTATTTGTGTTACCAATTAAAATTGCAACTTTGAGTTTTTTTTTGCGATTATTAAATTATACTTTCGCAGATCTATATCAAAGTTGAAGTTTTATTATTTGATTTTCATCACTTTTTTCAATGATTTGAGGCTGTATAGGGGCTTTAAATGAATCGAGAATCAAACGTTTTGTTGCATATTCTTCAATTAATCAAATGGGTTTCTTATTTATTGGACTTGTTTGTGGTACGTTTGAGAGCCTTCGAGCAACAGTTATTTATTTATTTATATATGTTATCATGAATTTAGGCTTTTTTATCATTTTGTTAACAACTAAAGAACAATTTACGCATAGAGCTTTAACTTATTTAACAGACTTAAATGATTATGCCCAAAAAAATTATTTTTATACTGTAACTTTAGTTATAATATTGTTTTCAATGGCAGGTATTCCTCCTTTAGGGGGGTTCTTTGGAAAATATTATCTTTTTTTACATAGTTTTGAGATAGGTCATTTTAGTTTAGTAGTAGTAGGGATGGTCACAAGTGTAATTGCTACATATTATTATTTACGAATTATTAAGATTATGTGATTTGAAAGACCCATTATCAATCGATTTGTATTTAAAACTATATTAACGGGAGATATTTTCAATTTATACGTAGGAGTTGAATTCATTCTGATTCTTTTTCTTATTTGAAGTCCTTGAATGTTTATTTGAAGTAATAATATCGTTTCAGTGGGTATTAATCCTTTAACGGGAATATAAATTTTTATTTTATGAAGCACTCAACTAATTTACATTCAAATTCATTATTTTCAATATTATTTAGATATCGTGTTGTAAAAATATTAATTTTATTGCTATTACATATTATAGGAGCTTTAATCTTAGGGATTTTTTTTTTTGCTGCGGGGGAATATATTTTAGGCTCTGTCGGAATTTTAGGAGGTCGATTTATGCAAAATTTATGAAATTCTTTAACAATAAATCTTTTACCACCTTTGATTTTATTATTAAGTATAATTGTAATCACTGTTTCTAATCCTATATATGCTTTAGTATCTTTGATTCTTATTTTTTTTAGTACTGCTTTATTTTTAATTAGTATTCATGTGGAATTTTTAGCTTTAATCTATATAATTATTTATATTGGAGCTATTGCGATTCTTTTTTTATTTGTTTTAATGATGTTTAATTTGAAAGAATTAAGAGATTCGTCACTAAATTCTTGAAATAAAGATTTTTTAATTATTAGTTTTAGTTTTTATCTATTTTTATTTTATAAAATTTATTATTTATTACTGAATGTGTTTTTATATTATATAGAGTATGATGTTTATATTAATGAAGTTATTAATTTAAAATATAGTTTGTTATTTAGTCAAAGTCGAAATATTTATATAAATTTTATCCATGATTTAGCTATCGATTTAGCTCAAGCTATTTTAGAATGAAGGACTTTAGGAGTAGATCCATACAAAATTTGTAATTCTTTAGAATATAATCATTCAGTGACGAAAAATGATATTTTACCTAAAATATATACGTGATATTTAGAAAAAAATAATATTTTAGAAGATATACCTCAAATTTTGAATTCAGAGTCATCAGTAAAATCTTCGATTGAAAACATTACTTCATTATTCTTTACGTTATATCAAACCCCGACTGATATTTTAATTTGTGGACAAGTTCTTTATACATATTATAGTTATTTATTTTTATTAGTAACAATTATTTTATTTATTGCCATGATCGGAGCTATTATTTTAGCTTTAAGTACGACTGAAAAAAATGTTTTAGAAGTAACTAATAACAATTAATTAAATAATAAAATTTTTATTAACATTTATCAAATAAAATTACAATTAAAAAAAATGCGCAAATTTTTTAGTAGATGATTATACTCAACAAATCATAAAGACATAGGAACATTATATTTTATTTTCGGAATTTTTGCAGGAGTGATTGGAACATTATTATCACTTGTCATTCGTTTAGAATTAGCCTATCCAGGAAATCAGCTTTTTAATGGGAATCATCAGTTATACAATGTTATGGTCACCGCACATGCTCTTGTTATGATTTTTTTTATGGTAATGCCAATATTAATAGGAGGTTTCGGAAATTGATTTGTGCCGCTCTTAATAGGAGCACCTGACATGGCTTTTCCAAGATTAAACAATTTAAGTTTTTGATTATTACCTGCTGCTTTTATTTTATTATTAATGTCAAGTTTTTTTGAAGTTGGAGCGGGAACTGGATGAACTGTTTATCCGCCATTAAGTGGTATTGAAGCTCATTCTGGGCCAGCTGTTGATTTTGTTATTTTTAGCATACATTTATCCGGAGCTTCTTCAATTGCAGGAGCAATTAATTTTATAGTTACTATTATTAATATGCGAAGTAAAGGTTTAGATTTTAACAAATTACCCTTATTTGTTTGATCTGTTTTTATAACTGCAATATTATTATTATTGTCTTTACCTGTGTTAGCTGGTGCAATAACTATGCTTTTATTTGATAGAAATATGGGTACAGTATTTTTTAACGCTGCTGGTGGTGGGGATCCTGTGTTATACCAACATTTATTTTGATTTTTTGGTCATCCCGAAGTATATATATTAATTTTACCTGCTTTTGGTATTATAAGCCAAATCATCGAAATTTATTCTGAAAAACCTATATTTGGATATTTAGGAATGGTTTATGCTATGATTTCGATTGGGTTCTTAGGTTTTATTGTTTGAGCTCATCATATGTTTACTGTAGGATTGGATGTTGATACAAGAGCTTATTTTACCGCAGCTACAATGATTATAGCTATTCCAACTGGGATTAAAGTCTTTAGTTGATTAGCTACTTTATGAGGAGGGCGTATTCAATTAGTACCTGCTATGTTATTTACGTTAGGTTTTATTTTTCTCTTTACTGTAGGTGGCGTAACAGGAGTAGTTCTTGCTAATGCAGGTTTAGATATTGCATTTCATGATACTTATTATGTTGTAGCACATTTTCATTATGTTTTATCTATGGGAGCAGTTTTTGGAATCTTTGCTGGGTTTTATTATTGAATGGAAAAAGTCTTAGCATTAAAATATAATGTGTTTTTAGCAAAAATACATTTTTGAACTTTTTTTATTAGCGTAAATTTAACGTTTTTTCCAATGCATTTTTTAGGGTTAGCTGGAATGCCTCGACGGATTCCTGATTATCCGGATGCTTTTGCTGGATGAAATTTAATTTGTTCTTTAGGTTCATTTTTATCTGTCATTTCAACCTGTTTATTTTTATATATAATTTATAATGCTTTTACGGCTCAAAATATAAAACCTAAAGAATATAAAGAATCTAAATCTATAAAAAAATTTCTTCCTTGAAGTCAATATCTTTTTTTATTAACCCAATTTGATGCTCCTGAAAAATGACAAATGAATTTTCAGGATCCAGCTACTCCGATTATGGAAAAAATTATCGATTTGCATCACGACATTCAATTTTTTTTAATAATAATTGTAATTACTGTACTATGATTACTCCTACGTGCAGTTTATTTATTTAATGACAAAAATACATTCACTAAACGTTTTTCATTTAGTCACCATACTCAGTTAGAACTTATTTGAACTATTATTCCTACTATTATTTTAGTTTTTATTGCCATTCCATCTTTTGCGTTATTATATGCAATTGATGAACTTCATAATCCGCAAATAACATTAAAAGTAATTGGAAATCAATGGTATTGAAGTTACGAATTTTCAGATTATATTATTAAAGGACCTGAAGATACTATAAAGATCGATAGTTACATGGTTTTAGAAGAAGATTTAGCAAAAGGTCAATTAAGATTATTAGAGGTAGATGAGCGTATATTATTACCAGAACGTGTTTCTATTCGCATTTTGGTAACTTCGCGAGATGTCATACATAGTTGAGCTATACCTTCTTTAGGTGTTAAAATGGATGCTTGTCCAGGACGTTTAAATCAAGTAGGAGTTTTTATTAGACGAACTGGTGTTTATTTTGGACAATGTAGTGAATTATGTGGAATAAATCATGCTTTTATGCCTATTGTTGTTGAAGGGGTTACTCTAGAAGATTATAAAAATTGATTAACTAAGAAAGCATCTTCTCCTTCACATCTATTTTTAGTGTATTAATGAGGTAAAACTATTTAATTCAAAAGGTTAGAATTAATTTAAAACAAAATCGAAATTCTAATAAAATCGTATTATGTCTTTTGTTATTATTTTTTTACCATTACTTAGCTTTGTCTGTTGTGTTCAATTTGGATGACTTATCGGTCGTAAAGGGTCAGCGATCCTAGCAACATCTTTTATGTTTTTGACTTTATTAAGTGTTTTTTTCTTTTTATATAAAACAATATATAGTCAAAAATTATATTTTTTAACATTTGGAACTTGAATCTATTCTGATTCTTTAAATGTAGATTGGGGTTTATATTACGATAATTTAACTCTTGCTATGTTGTTTGTGGTAACATTAATTTCAACTTTAGTTCATTTATATTCAACTGAGTATATGGCACATGATCCACATTTACCACGATTTATGTCATATTTATCTTTATTTACTTTTTTTATGTTTTTATTAATAATTGGTAATAATTTTATAATTTTATTTCTTGGTTGAGAAGGTGTAGGTCTTTGTTCTTATCTTTTAATTAGTTTCTGATATACTCGAATTCAAGCGAATAAGGCTGCAATTAAAGCGTTAATTGTGAATAGGATAGCTGATTTAGCATTAACGATTGGAATTGCAGCTTTGTTTTTTATTTTTAAGAGTTTTGATTTTCATATTATTTTTTCACTTGTACCTTTCTTAGTGACAAGTTATTTTTATTTTTTTAGTTATAAGATATCAATTTTGACTGTTGTTTGTTTTCTTCTTTTTATAGGAGCTATGGGTAAATCTGCTCAAATAGGATTACATACTTGATTGCCAGATGCGATGGAAGGACCAACTCCTGTTTCTGCCTTAATTCATGCTGCAACAATGGTAACAGCAGGCGTTTTTCTGATCATAAAATGTTCACCACTATTTGAATATGTTCCTAATATTTTAGCGATTATTACATTTGTAGGAGCAATGACAGCTTTTTTTTCTGCTACTGCAGGTCTATTCCAAAATGATATTAAGAAAGTTATTGCTTATTCTACTTGTAGCCAATTAGGATATATGATTTTTGCGTGCGGCTTATCAAATTATCATGTTGGATTATTTCACTTGATAAATCATGCTTTTTTTAAAGCACTATTATTTTTAAGTGCAGGGGCGATTATACATAGTTTATCAAATGAACAAGATATACGAAAATTTGGAGCTTTAATTACTTTACTACCATTTACTGCAACAATGTTTTTGGTTGGAACTTTAGCGCTTATTGGTTTACCTTTTTTAACTGGTTTTTATTCTAAAGATCTTATATTAGAAGTAGCACTGACAAAATATTCTTTTGAAGGATCATTCGCATATAGTTTAGGATTAATTACAGCATTTTTAACATCTTTCTATTCTTTCCGACTATTTATGTTAACATTTCTTTTTCCAAATAATACTTTTCGGCAATTAGTTAACCATATTCATGAATTACCTTTTAAAATGGCAATAACTTTATCTATTTTAAGTATTGGAAGTATTTTTTTTGGTTATTTAGCAAAAGATTTATTTGTTGGGCTAGGTACTAATTTTTGGAACGAAAGCATTCTTATTTTACCTATACATAATAATCAATTAGAAGCAGAATTTTTTGGCTTGTTAAATTCTTCCTTTTTTGAAGAGCAAACCTTTTTTAATTCAACTTATAATTTACGATGGCTTAAACTTTTACCTTTTCTTTTTGCAATTATAGCTTTATTAATTGTATATAGATTAGCTATAATTCGACCGCCAATTCATCGTCATGACTCTTTTCGTGAGATAATGGCTCCTTATTTTGTTACAATGTATTTATTTCGCCCAAAATTACTTGTTGTCCCACGGCTAATATATTTATTACCTACTCCTGCAAGTCGAGCAACAAATGCTATCTTGACTTTTCCTGATGTGTTGAGAAAAAAATTTTCGTCGTTTCTAGATATAACACGAAAATGATTTTATATTAAAGCTACCGTAGAGGTGGATACACCTTCTGTAGTTTTTTATAATCTAACGCAAAATTCACCTAAATATTATATATCATTTCTTTCACAAGTTGAAAAAAAAGTTCGTTTTTTAGTAGGTTATGGGGCTTGAAATGCGGTTTTAGGAAATTTAGTTTATAAGCGTCAAAGAATAAAAAAAAAACAAATCATGCGCCCTATTTATCGCTTCTTATCGGCAAAATGATATTTCGATCTTGTATACAACGAAATTATTAATCGGTCTTTATTAAAATTAGCCTATAGTCATATTTTTAGTCTTCAAGATAAAGGAATTTTAGAATTATTTGGACCTTTAGGGTTATCTTTCATAGCTTTTAATACTGCTTTTAAACTTAAAAAAATGCAAATGGGTCGTATTTATTATTATGCTTATTTTATGTTAATGTTTTTATTTATAGGACTGATTTCTTTAAGTTATTTTTATTAGAAAAAAATGATAAAACGATTGAAAGCTAGAACTAGACCAAAGCTTACACGACTACGGTTATTATGAATAAAAATAACTCAAATTCGAGTATCTCTTTTAGACTTAAACTTTTGAAAAGAATATTGTTTAAAACAAAATAGTTTAGAAATAAAAATTCTTCCAGTACATTTAACACCAGCTCTTATTTTTTTACGTCAACATTCACTAATGCAATTTACACAACTTATTGATATTGCAGTTTCAGATGTGCCTGGAAAAAAAAATCGATTTTCTATAAGTTATTTATTATTAAGTCATTTTTATAACACAAGATTAATTTTAGTCACTAAGATTAATGAAATAAATCCCATACCATCAACAATTTTTTTGTTTGAAAGTGCCAATTGATTAGAACGCGAAATTTGGGATATGTTTGGTATTTTCTTTTCAGGACATACTGATTTGCGGCGTATTTTAACTGACTATGGCTTTAATGGGCATCCATTACGTAAAGATTTTCCCTTAACAGGATTTAAAGAATTATTTTATGTGGACCATATTCAGAATTTACGATATGATAATGTTGTTTTAGCACAAGAGTATCGTATTCATACAAACGAAACAAATCAGTATCTTCCTCAAAAATTTCTTTAGAACAATTTATTGTTTATCTATGGTTATAAAACAAAAGAAAAAAAAAGAAATTAAGTCTTTTCATTTAAATTTTGGACCACAACATCCATCTGCACATGGAGTTTTACGTTTAATTTTAGAATTAAATGGGGAAGTTGTACACAGAGCTACTCCTCATATAGGTTTATTACATAGAGGAACCGAAAAATTAATTGAATATAAAACATTTTTACAAGCATTACCTTATTTTGACCGTTTAGACTATGTTTCAATGATGGCAAATGAACATACTTTTTCTTTAGCAGTAGAGAAAATATTAAGATGTCATATTCCTTTAAGAGCCCAATATATTCGAGTATTATTTAGTGAAATTACGCGCATATTAAATCATTTAATGGCTATTACAACGCATGCAATGGATGTAGGCGCACTTACTCCTTTTTTATGAGCTTTTGAAGAACGTGAAAAGCTTATGGAATTTTATGAACGAACTTCAGGTGCCCGTATGCATGCTGCCTATTTCAGACCAGGAGGTGTCGCAATTGATATACCAAAAGGATTATTAGATGATATTTATTTTTTTACTAGACAATTTTCAAGCAGAATTGACGAAATTGAAGAATTATTGACAGAAAATAGAATTTGGAAACAAAGATTAATCAATATTGGATGTGTAACAAAATTACAAGCTGAGAATTGAGGATTTAGTGGAGTAATGGTTCGTGGATCGGGTATTAATCACGATTTGCGAAGAGAACAACCATATGAAATATATGATAAGCTTAAATTTGCTATTCCTTTAGGAGAAAAAGGAGACAGCTATGATAGATATTGTGTTCGTATTCAGGAAATGCGAGAAAGTTTAAAAATTATTTCGCAAGTTATTAATCAAATTCCATCAGGTCCTGTAAAAACAAATAATAAAAAGATAACACCTCCTGCACGTAGTTTATTTAAAAATTCTATGGAGGCTCTAATTCATCATTTTAAATTATATACAGAGGGTATTATTGTGCCATCACAAGAAATATATACCTCAATTGAAGCACCTAAAGGTGAATTTGGTGTATATATAATTTCTGATAATACCAGTCGGCCTTATCGTTGTAAAATTAAAGCTCCTGGATTTTTACATTTACAAGGTCTTGATATGATGGTTAAAAACCATCTTATCGCAGATGTTGTGACTATCATCGGAACTCAAGATATAGTTTTTGGAGAAGTTGATAGGTAAAGAAGATAATGATATCGCCTTCTGATTTCTATTTTATTAAAAAAAAAGAGAGACATTATTTTCATTTAGTGCAGAACAGTTCACTACCTTTATTAACCTCTTTTTCTATTTTTTTATTGGTTTCAAGTTTTGTATTTTGATTTCATCCGTTAAATTCAATATATTGAAATTATATGGATAATCTTTTATTTCAATTAGCCTGAATATCTTTTATTCTAGTAATATTAATTTGATTTATAACAGTGTTAATTGAATCTGATACAGGATATCACACTTTGATAGTTCGTAAAGGTTTACGTTATGGAATGGCATTATTTATTGTTTCTGAAATTCTTTTTTTTTTTGCATTTTTTTGAGCTTTTTTTCATGTGAGTTTAGCACCTTCCGTAGCTGTTGGTTGCGTTTGACCGCCTAAAAGTCTACAGGCTTTAGACATTTGAGAACTTCCGCTTACAAATACATTATTATTATTATCATCAGGTTTTGCAACAACACTTGCACACAAGAATTTATGATTTACTGATCGTCAAATAAATGGAATAAGATTTAAGATTTATTTATTAATTGCTATTGTATTAGGTATTATTTTTTTATGTTGTCAAATGTTAGAGTATAAGTATGGAATAACTTTTAGTTGAAAAGAAAATATCTATGGGTCAACATTTTTTGTTACTACTGGATTTCATGGATTTCATGTAACAATAGGTACTATTTTTCTTATTTTTTGTTTGATGAGAGTATATGGAAATATTTTTACTATATTTAAAGCGAATCTTAATTCTTTTGTATGAGATGATTGATCACTAACTCCTCATCCATTCTTTGAAATTAAAAAAGATATAAAACCAAATAGTCTTAATCTAACAAAAGAACAACATGTCGGTTTTGAGGCTGCAGCATGATATTGACATTTTGTTGATGTTGTGTGAATATTCCTCTTCTTAACTGTTTATTGATGAGGTTCTTATTAACATTTTTATTAAAGATAAAGAATAATTCTTTATTATTGTACAAATAATCTTCGTTTATGTTAATCCTTAGCCCAACAATCTTGTATTTTATAGAATATATTATTTTTTGCTTTCTTTTTCTTATGTTAATCCCAAGTAAATTTAAAAAAGAAATTATTGGTTTAAGTTTTATTGTCAGTATAACTTTTTTTTTAATAGTTCTGTACTATTGATTTTATTTTAATGAATCCTGTATTGAATTTCAATTTGTTACACAACTCTTTATTATTCCTGAATATAATCTAAATTTATCTTTCGGGCTAGATGGGTTATCGTTAATTTTTGTATTATTGACCACTTTTATATTTCCGTTTTGTATTTTACTTTGTGAAACAATAAATTTTAATGTCAAACAATTCTTATTATGTTTATTTTTGTTAGAACTTTTTTTGATTTTAAGTTTTACAATTACAAACTTATTTTTTTTTTATGTTTTTTTTGAAAGTGTTTTAATTCCAATGTTTATTATGATTGGTATCTGAGGTAGTAGGGAAAGAAAGATTAATGCAGCATATTACTTTTTTCTTTATACATTATTCGGTTCTTTTTTTTTACTATTCGGTATTTTATATTTGTATACTTTAATTTCTTCTACGGAATATGAAACATTATTAACTATGATTCTTAGTGCAGAAGAACAAGTTTTTTTGTGATTTTTCTTTTTCATTCCTTTTGCTATTAAGATTCCAATGTTTCCATTTCATATATGATTACCAGAAGCGCATGTTGAAGCTCCAACATTAGGTTCTATAATTTTAGCAAGTTTATTGTTAAAATTGGGTGGATATGGATTCTTACGTTTCACAATTCCTTTTTTTCCTGTAGGTACATTTTATTTTAGTGCATGTATTTATATTCTCGGCATTTTAAGTGTTGTTTATGCATCTTTATCAACAATTAGACAAAATGACCTTAAACGCATTATTGCATATTCTTCTATAGCTCATATGAATTTGATTGTATTAGGAATTTTTTCATTATCTCAACAAGGTTTAGAGGGGGCAGTCTATTTAATGCTTGGCCATGGGTTTGTTTCTTCAGCTTTATTTTTTTGTGTAGGTATATTATATGATAGATATCATACACGTTCTTTAACATATTATAGTGGTCTTGTTCAAGTTATGCCAATATTTGCTATCTTTTTTTTTTTTTCAACTTTAGCAAACATGAGTTTTCCAGGAACTTCAAACTTTATAGGGGAATTGTTAATTTTTGTAGGATTATTCCAAAAAAATTATTTGGTAGTTTCGTTCGCTGCATTAGGGATTGTATTAAGTGCTATTTATTCCATTTGGCTCTTTAATAGAGTTTTTTTTGGGACTTTAAAAAATGAATCCGAGGTGATCATAAATTTTGCAGATTTGAATAGAATGGAATTTTATGTTTTAGTTCTTTTAACTTTAATGATATTCGTTTTTGGAGTATATTCGAGTTTCTTTTTAAACATTATTAATTTACCAATAAAATATATATTGTTGACTTTAGTATTAAAAATTTAATCGTTAAAAAAAAAGACTTATTTTTGGTTTGAAATAATGTTAATTTTTTTTTCTTTATACATAGAAACTTTCTCTTTTTCACATCCATTAGATCAATTTGAAATAATTGCTTTGTGATTTTATTGATCTGGTATGAATTTACCAGTAGGCTTAACCATCATTACAAATCTAACAGTAGTTTTATGGTTTAATAGTTTTTTTATACGATCATTTTTTAATATAATTTATGATAAAGGTAATTTAAATACTTGACAATATCTTTTAATTGAAATATATAATTTAGTAAAAAGTATTATTGTAAGTAATACTTCTTTAAAAAGACGTCAATATTTCACAATATTATTTTATTTATTTCTTTTTATTCTTATTTCAAATATTGTTGGTTTAATTCCATATTCATTTACTATTACTAGTTCTTTTATTATTACGTTTTTTATAGCATTAAGTCATTTTAATGGTATAAATATAATTGGTTTTTTTAAAACAAAATGAGAAACAGTTAATCTTTTACTACCTAGTGGTGTTCCATTAGCTATAGCACCTTTTCTGGTATTAATCGAATTAGTATCTTATATCGCAAAAGTTTTTAGTCTAAGTATTCGATTATTTGCTAATATGATGTCCGGACATGCATTATTGAAAATTTTAATTGGTTTTTCTTGAGGTTTATTAACAACTAGTTCTCCTTATATGATTTTAGCAATATTACCTTGAATTTTAGTAACTATTATTCTTTTTTTAGAAGCTTTAATTGCTTTTTTACAAGCGTATGTTTTTACCATTTTAGTAGCTATCTATATAAATGATATATCAGTTGCACATTAGATATTAAATTAAATTTTTAAAAAAGAAAACATCTACCCATATTCAAGTTTCAATAAATTTCTAACAAAAATGGAATATTTTATAGCAAAATTAATTAAATATGGATTATTTATTAACACTATTTTAGCACAGTTGATAATTTTTACACTTATTAAGTTAATATGTATCTTAATAGCTGTTGCATATTTTACAATTGCGGAACGAAAAGCAATGGCTGCAATTCAGCGTCGTAAAGGACCTAATGTAGTTGGTTTTTGAGGCTTATTACAACCGTTAGCTGATGGAGCTAAACTTTTATTTAAAGAATTATTAATCCCTACTCGTGCCAATACAATTATTTTTTTAATGGCACCACTTATGGTATTAATCTTAAGTATTGTAGGTTGAACTATTATTCCAGGAGTTCCACAATATTCAAATGAAATTTCTTTCGTCAAGTCTTATACAGATAGTTTAATAAATGCAATGAATTCTTTTTCTATGCATACAAATACTAACTATTGTCTTCGGCAAATATATATGTTTGAAAATAATTTATGAGGTTTAATTAAAAGTATTAAATGAATTTTTGATTTTTTTTTTATAATCATTTTACTAATACAATATCATGAATAGTTAATGCAGCTAATATATCCTATGGTCTTTTATTTATTTTGGTAATTTCAGGATTAAATGTTTATGGAATTATTATTTCTGGGTGAGCCAGTAATTCAAAATATGCTTTTTTAGGAGCATTAAGATCTTCTGCGCAAATGATTTCGTATGAAGTTTCTTTAAGTTTATTAATTTTACCAGTTATTTTATTAGCGGGTTCACTAAATTTTGGAGAAATTGTAATTGCACAACAAAAATTTGGTTGATTTGTCTTTCCACTCTTACCGTGTACTATTTTATTTTTCATTTCTATGTTAGCTGAAACAAATCGAGCCCCTTTTGATTTGCCTGAGGCTGAAGCAGAACTTGTGGCAGGTTATAACGTTGAATATTCTTCAATTATTTTTGCTATGTTTTTCTTAGGTGAATATAGTAACATGTTATTAATGTCTACTATTTTAGTTTTACTTTTTTTTGGAGGCTGACTTCCTATCCTAAATTATTTTACATTTTTGTCAGGGTATTTCTATTTTAGTATAAAAGTTATATTTATTGCTTTTTTATTTATTCTAGTCCGAGCAGCACTTCCTAGATATAGATATGATCAATTGATGGATTTAGGCTGAAAAACATATTTGCCATTTAGTTTAGCATTCTTAGTCTTTGTTATAGGTCTTTTAATAACTTATTCAGGATTAGTATATAATATTAATATTTGAAATATTTCGTATTCAGAAAATAATTTTTTTCTTTAAACCAACTAGCATTTTAATAATAAAGCCATATTTTTAATTTCAAAACTTATTAAATAATGCCTCTAAATTTTAAACATGCCTAACAAAAAACCTAATGAACCAAAAAAACCAGTTATTGCATCAAACGTACAGAGACCAAAAACAGAAAATATTTCTTCTATACTACCAACACATAAAGTGTCAACTCAAAACCAAACATTAAAGGAAAAATTACCTACAGAAAAAGACAAATCATTATTAAACAAACATAATCGAATGAATACTCTTATAAAAAATACACCAAAATCTAATGAAAAATTAAAAAAAAAAAGAAAATTCACATGATTAGATAGAGGTCGTGTAGTCTCTATGGGAGATGGCGTAGCAAAAGTTATTGGCTTAAAAGGTATACAAGCAGGAGAAGCTGTTGTTTTTCTACCTGGAAGAGATTTAAAACCTATAAATGGTTTAACAGTAAACTTAGGAAAATTATATATTCTTGTTGCTATTTTTGGGAATGAACGATTAATTGGCCAAGGAACCGAAGTAAGACGTATGTCTAACTTGGTAAGTGTTCCTGTTGGAGAAAAACTATTAGGTCGTGTTATAGATGCATTAGGAAATTTAATTGATGGTAAAGAAGCTTTTCGACTGCCTAGAAAAAATTATTTTGCTCTTGAAGCAAAAGCTCCTGGAATTATAACACGTCAAACAGTTAACCAGCCTGTTCAAACAGGAATTACTGCTATTGATAGTATGATTCCTATTGGACGTGGTCAAAGAGAATTAATTATTGGTGATCGTCAAACAGGTAAGACTGCTATTGCAATTGATGCTATTATTAATCAAAAATCTTTTCATCTTCTTCCAAATAAAAATAAAAAAAATCAAAATCAAATTTATTGTGTATATGTTGCTACTGGCCAAAAACGCTCAACTGTAATTCAAATAGTAGAACGCTTAAGAAAAGAAAAAGCTTTAGATTATACAACCATTGTTGCAGCAACAGCATCTGAAGCCGCTTCTTTACAATATTTATCTCCATACTCGGGAGCTACAATAGGTGAATATTTTAGAAAAAGTAGTCGCCATAGTTTAATTATTTATGATGATCTTAGTAAACAAGCTGTTGCTTACCGACAAATGTCTCTTTTAGTTAGACGACCACCGGGACGAGAAGCTTATCCTGGAGATGTTTTTTATTTACATTCACGGCTTTTAGAACGAGCTGCTAAATTAAATGATACTCTAGGTGGAGGCTCTTTAACGGCATTGCCTATCATTGAAACACAAGAAGGTGATGTTTCTGCATATATACCTACAAATGTAATTTCTATTACTGATGGACAAATTTTTTTAGATAAAAATATTTTTAATCGAGGAATTTTACCAGCTATCAATGTAGGTTTATCAGTTAGTCGAATTGGATCTGCTGCTCAAGTAAGATCAATGAAAGATGTTGCAGGTTCTTTAAAATTACAGCTTGCACAATATCGGGAAGTAGAAGCATTTGTGTCTTTTGCATCAGATTTAGATCCAACTACATTACAAACACTTGCACGTGGAATTCGTCTTGTTGAATTATTAAAACAAAAAAAATTTGCACCTTTATCAGTAACGCAACAAGTAGTAATGCTATTTGCTGGATTACAAGGTTATTTAGATGAAGTTCCTCTTGAAAACATAGAAAAAATAAAACAACGGTTACTTATGATAGCTTCAGACCAAAAAGAAATTTCATTTGAAGTTACACAAAAAGCCCCTATGGAAGCTTTAAAAACATTAGTTTTAAAAGTTGTTTAAAATTTAATAAAGTTTTAATAGTTTATAAGAACCAAAATATTTGTTTTTAGTATAAACCAAAGTAAAAAGTTATTGTCTAATTTTGAGATAATTTTTTGTTTACGAAAATATGATCTTACAATCTGCTAAATTTATTGGAGCTGGATTAGCTACAATTGCTCTTGCTGGTTCAGGAGTTGGAATTGGAATTGTTTTTGCGGCATTAATTAATTCAATTGCTAGAAACCCTGCTTTAGGAAAACAATTATTTATTTATGCTATTTTAGGCTTTGCGTTAACAGAAGCAATTGCACTTTTCGGATTAATGATGGCATTTTTAATATTATTTGGAGTTTAAATTTTTATAGTTATAATATTTAGTTTAATTTTAAACACAGTAAATAAATTTTCGGCTAATATTACCTTAAATTTTTTTTCAATAGTCTAAAATTGCTTGTTGTCGGACTTGAACCGACAAAATTTAAATTTTGAGTTTAACGCGTCTACCATTTCGCCAAACAAGCATAAGAGAAAGTTGCTGAGTGGTCAAAGGCAGTGGACTGTAAATTCACCGATTTAATATCTTCATAGGTTCGAATCCTATCTTTCTCATTTTGTATAATCTTTTTAATAAGTTTAAGTACTGTGGATTCAAAAATTATAAAAAATAAACAACATAAAATTAAAAATAAAATTTTGGTAAATTGTTTGAAATTAGGTAAAAATCCAAAATTTACAAATAAAAAGTTAACCCAATATATTTATGGTACAAGAAACAATATTGATTTGTTTAATATAACTGAATTGCAATCCATATTATGGAGAATTTACCCTTTCATAAAAACCTTATTTAGAAATTATCAGTTGAATTATTTAACGTTTAAAGGACGAACACAAACTAAAAATATAGATTTTTTTTCAAAAAAAAAGACTTTTATTAAATCAAATAGTAATAAGACATTACTTTTTTGACCCCAAAATAAGTATACAAATTTTTTTGTTAAAATTCCACCAATACAAATCTTATTTGCTACTACTACACCAACATATATAACTATTATTAAGAGTGCTGCTAAAAGGGCTCAAATGCCATTTCATGCTGGTAAATGGCTTCCAGGTTCCATAACTGTTCGTTCAGCAGATGTTTCAGATATTCAGACCTGACGTCCATTAATTAATAAAAATATTAAAAAGTTTACTTATTTTTTTCAAAATAAACATGATAAAAATTTGGAGTTATTATATCGTCAACCTATCAATAATCTTTGAAAAGAAAATAAATTCGTTTCATTAATCATTATACCAGATATTAGTAAAAGTTATATGATTATAAAGGAAAGTAGAATTTTAGCAATTCCTGTGGTAGGGATAACTAATAGTGATGAATTAGATTTTATTGATTATCCTTTATTAGGAAATAGTACATCTATCTTTTTAGTGAATTTTTTTTGTCAATTTCTGGCTAATTTAATTTCTAAACAAACTATAAATAAAAGACATAATTGATTTTATTCAAGTATTATGTCTTCTAATTTTAAAAATAATTTTACTCAGCAGAAACCAATTGAAAAACCTTTTCAAAGAAAAAAAAAAACATCGAAAATTTGCTCTTTTACATAAGACTTTACTTAATAATAAAAATAAAGTTAAAATTTTACTTAAATATAAGTCTGAAACTAGACTTAGAAATAAATTTTGAACTTTACCTAAAAAGAAAGCTAAAATTTTACTTAAAAATAATAATAGAAGATTAATTAATACTGAACAAATAAGTTTTCAAGAACCAGAAAAAGAAGAAAAATCTGATTGAAACAAGATGTCTCGGAAAGAAAAAAGAGAATTTAAAAAAACTAGAAAAGCTGGAAGAGAAGCTAAAAAAAAAGCTAAGGAACGTGCGTATGAAAATTGTACATCTTGAAGACCTTTAATACCATTAAAATCTTTACAATCTCAAAAATTTCTAAAACCTTTAAAACCTTTAAAACCTTTAAAACCTTTAAAACCTTTAAAACCTTTAAAACCTTTAAAACCTTTAAAACCTTTAAAACCTTGACGAACATATGAACTAAGTGGTGTTTTTTATGATGAACTTGAAATAAATTTGAAATTGTATTTTTTAGAATTTAGTGATTACACATTTAAACGAAAAAAAACAATATGGACATTAATTAAATTATTCACACAATTAAAGTCAAATCAAAAGCTGAATTTTCTTATTAAATATAGATTTATTTATTTAGTACTAATAAAAAAGATTATTGATAAAATAAATATAAAGTTTTGAAAAGATTTTGTATTATTAGAAAGATGAAATGCAACTGTTAATAAAAATTTCAATTTTGCTTTACTAACTCGATTGAAACGTAATATACAATATCTTGTGTTAGATAAAAATTCTCAAACTATTTTAAGACTTAAGAGAAATCAACGTATATTTATACATTCGAATAATTCATATTATTGACATAAATTGGAAATTCTTCTAAATAAAATCTATGTATTACGAAATTTACGTTGGTTAGTTCTTTTTTTTGATAAAAAATTAATGGTACGTAACGTAGAAAAACGAAGTAAACATCATTCTTGATATAAGCGGTATTTAAAATGAAAATCATACCAAAAAAAAACAAAAATAACATCGAAAATAAAAATAAAAAAAAAAAGATAAAAAGTAAAATCTCTACTAATATTATTATTAAAAATTCGGAATTAAATAAAACACAAGTTTTAGATTCTAGAAGTCATTTTAAAGGTCCCAAATTATTAAAAAAAAGATATCTTTTTTGTAACTCCGAATTTTATTATTGAAAATTAAACTATAACTCATATTTTTTATCAAAAAAATCAAATCTTAAATATAAATTTCGTTTTTGAAAAAAATATAAACGAATAACCTATCTTCGTAGAAATTTAAAAACACATTGAAGTCCTGGTTCAAAAATTAAACCTTGAGATCTTCCTTTTCCAGATACAACACAAAGAAATTCTTGATTAGAAAATGCTTATGAAAAATATCATTATATTTCTAAAAAAAAATCATGTGATTTTTTAAAAGATATTTTTGGGAATCTATTATTATCTAGTCATCAACAAACATATATTTTTAAAAATCAATTTTATCAAAAAAAGAATTTTGCTAATTCTTTACAAACACAAACGTTTACTACTCCAATTCAAATGTCGTGGGAAAAAAATATTTCTAAATTTTTCTTATGTTTAAAATTTAGCTGATGATATAGTTATTTGAGGTCTCAACGTTCTTTATCTTCTATAAAATCAAACTTACATGTGTTTACTAATTTTCAAAAATTATATCAACTTTATTGACTACGTGATTTACGAGAACCATGGTTAACCCCACTTATTTTTAAAAAAAACTTATTTAGTAACATGTTCGAAATTAAACGTCAAGAAAATAGAGACACATCACAGGATATGAAAATATATACCCGATTAAAAAATCCTTTGAGAACAAAACGCTTTCAACTTTATTACCAATATGATAAACTTATTTGTAGAACAGGTGCCAAAGGTAAAATAAGAAACAAAAAAAAAGCTCGAATATATCAAATCATGGCAAAAGTAATTTCAGGATTTTATGGAAGATCAACCCGAAAACAATTTTCAACTCTTTGATATAAAACAAAAAAAAAAAAATCATTTTTCGAAAGCCATAACGATATTTTTTTTAAAAAGTTTGAATCCCGTTTAGATATATTAATCTATCGCTTAAACTATGCACCTACCATTCTTTGAGCTCGACGATTGATTTGAGAAGGTGCTATTTTCATTAGCAATTCTATACAATTAAAAAATTGAAATAAATTTTATGGAAATTTAAAACGATATGCATTTCCTTTACAATTAAAAGATCCAAGTCAGATTTATTGTAAAACCTATTGAAAACCTTCTATTTGATATTCAAAATACAAATTTTTTATCGAACCCATTCGGAACGAAAATTATATTGTTCATGTTAATGATATTATTCAATATAATCCTTTAGCAAATAATTTTCATTTTAAAATGCAACCTTATTTACTTCAAAAAGGAATAACTGAAAATATATTATTAGAAACTCAACCTATTAAATATTGATTTTGACAAAATAAATCGAAACGAAATTTACATTTAGGAACAAACCAACAAGATTTACTTCAAGTAAATGCTTCTTATTTAGTCTATAGTCCACAACATAGATATTTAGAAAGAAGACAAGATCGAATTAAAGAATCTTTTTTGAATTGAATAATTTTATAAATTAAAAAATTAACGACGACGAAGTTTTTTACGATGACATCCATTAAAAACATTTTGATTTTTAATAGTTATTCCTATAAAATTAAATTGATGTTTTTTTAAATTTAATTTTATTCCTTTTATAATAGGTATATGGTGATGTTTATTATAATTTTTAAAAACTAAGAGCATAGTTTGAATTCCTTGCATTCAGATTTTTTGAAAAAAGTTTTCGGTAATTGTAGTTAAAGCGGCATAATTAATTTTGCTTCGCCCTTTAAGCCCAGAACGTCCTGAGTTTGTTCAATATTTTGTAGCACCAATATAATTGGTTAATGTAAAAAATATGTTACGTCTGAAGAAAGAAATAATAACAATGTATGGATAAAAACTATATTTAAATGTTTTTTTTGGTCATGATCTCTTAAAAGTAAGATATTTAGAATTTTTTATTTTTCTTTGTTTTGAGGTTTTTGATTTTAGAATTTTTTTTTTTCGCATAGAGTAATAATTAAAATATTATGAAAAGAGAATAATATTAAATTCTGTTCGTAAATAGCTTAATAAAAAATATTTAAAATATTTTAAAAATTTCAATTTAATGTCTTTTAAAACGAGTCCTATTTTAAATCGATTAAAAAATATAAAAGGGTGAAAACAAAGCTCTTTTCCTATAAAAACTTCTAATTATAGTCGTGATATTAGTTTAAATTTAAAAATTTATTTATTAGTAAAAGCCTATTTAGTTATTAATCATTTTAAATTAATTTTGTGGCAATTGCGAACTCATGAAAAGTCAACTAAAATTTTATATATTATGCTTATTCATTCAAAGTTAAGGCCTAAACTTAAGGATTTAACAACAAAAAACTATTTGATGAAATTTTCATACCCTATATATTTACAATCAAATAAGAATTCACTTTATTTCTTATATTATAACCATTTGGATTTTAAACGGTTTACAAAATATCAATTCCTAACTTTGCAAAAAAAATTACCTTCTTTTTTGTGATATAATAGTATTTATTTAAGAAATTGAACTTTTATTTTAAATACTACTTGAAAAAAACAAGAACAAGAAAAAACTTCAAATTTTAAAAAACTAATAAAACATTTTTATAACCACTTA
>Ga0302221_10000493_pt1 | contig 29101 bp, 24 predicted proteins | sample II_Palsa_E2_1_FD_193517 | JGI IMG/M metagenome (GOLD analysis project Ga0302221, IMG submission 193517) | Peat permafrost microbial communities from Stordalen Mire near Abisko, Sweden - II_Palsa_E2_1 | ecosystem: Environmental > Terrestrial > Soil > Palsa > Peat permafrost | place: Sweden... | reverse complement strand
ACATTCTTGATATTGTCTCCATGTCTTTCGGGGTGCCATGCAGAAGACCGGCGTTCCTTCTAGAGCTCTTGGTGTTCTCAAGTCCAAGATATTGTAAACCTTCCGTTTTGAGGCAAACTTCATCGCCATATTTGGCTTGCGGCTGAAACAGAACTTTACACCAAGGAGCTCTATTTCTCATCAAATGAGTACCAAAGCCAATTATGAATGGTGGTGAGGAGTCTTGAGAGCCAATCTTGAACACAGCCCGCAGGTCTTCCCGGGAAGGTGGTCGTCCTCGGTAGCGATCGACCGGGCAATTGAGAAAGAACTCATTTGAAGCAGGTCTGTGAGAACACGGGTCCTGCCCCAATACGAATGACTCCAGCATGGAGCAGTCGTCTGTTTGCACTTTGAGCCAGTGCTGCTCGTGTGGTGGTGTCATACTGCTTATAAAACCGCGGGAGTCCTGAATCGCACTAGGAAAAGTGGTATGAGCTATGTAAATCGGCTTATACTCGAATGCTTCGATTTTGAGCTTGGTCTGAGGTATAAATTCGAGTTGTCCAGCATCCGCAATAGTACACACTAGAGTACCGGGAAGGCGCAGAGACTCCGACAATGTGAGGCAGAGAAAGTGTATGTTTGCCAATGACTTGGTACAGGTCAAACACACTTGACACCTATACATTGATATGCGACGTAGGGGGAGACCTATGGATAGCCCTCGACTGGTTAATGTGGGAGGGTGCATGAATTGCCACCCTGCTATTTTGTCTTTGACGTCGGGATTTGTAAGAGCTGCAGTTTTGATTGAAGGGTAGAGCTCTGAATATGGCCACCATGGCTCAGGCTATTTCTTTTTTGAGAAATCGTGCGGCGACTCGGCCAAGAATCCATCGGATGGATAAGAAGTCAAGCTCTCTGCAGGATTGCAATGACCAGCTTTCCTTGCCCTTGGGTTTGCCCATGCAAAGAGGGTGTAGTCTTCGTGCATTTTCATGATCTCTTCTTGCAATCTGTGGAATGCTCGACGCCCTTCACCGTAGAGCAATGGCATGTTGATTCCAAACAGCTCCATAAGGCAGTATGCTTTATCTTCTATTCTGGTGGTTTCTCTTTGGGAAGCCCACGACATTCGAGACGCTATATTGATTTTGACCATCTGAGAGTTGTCCTCGAGAACTGCCTCGTCGATAGCGGTTATGCGCGAGATTTTTTTTGCGAGGCTCATCTTCGTTCCAATCTCGACCCACCCCACGGTATAGAACTCAACGATTGACGGCGCAATGAGCTCTTGCAGCGTCCAACCTCTCGTAAACCATCTGCTCCTTGAGTAGTCTTCCGCCGAATGTAAGACATCTTCCAAATATGCGTAACATATTTGAGACTTCATATACCATTGATACATCGAATTGATCGCCTCCGACAACTCGGCACTGCTCGATTTATCAATGCAGCATGTGTCGATCCAAACCCATTGGAAACCATCTGACTGTGCCTTCTTGCAACATCCCTCCAGTTTGCTAAAGCCTTTCTTCCTTTTCGCCTCTTCAAGGTTTTGAATGTCTTGAAAAGTCACTTCGTCCTGTCCCCATGTGTGTGACAAAATCACGTACTGTGGAATGCTCTCCTCGAAGAACTCAAAGAGCCTTAGTGAATCCGAGCTTAGAAGTCTCATGGCTGTTGTCTTTCACTTTGAATTTGAGTATTCCTTGAGGAAGCTTCGCGGCACCGAATATGTTGTGGTAAACGCCCGCTGCTGCCTGATCTGGATGTACGGACGTTTGTCCCTGAGGGCTCTGTTAAAGACTCAAATGATGAGGATGCGGTCTCTTTAAACTGTCCCCCGAGGTGTATTCTGCAGGCGCTTACAAGCCTTCGAAGAGTGTTGAGCAGTTGGAGATGACAGGTTTCCGAGGTTGAGTTTTAGTGAGGAAGGCTGAATCTAGCAAAAAGGAAAGAAAGCAGGGGGGTAGGCGAGTAGGTGGGCGAGGCCTTACCTAGATTGGATTGTCATACTGCAACACCATTGGGGTCAGCCTCGTTCAGCCACTTCAGCTCCCCAATGGATCAATTTCCACAAATCCCCTCAATTTTTTGGTTGTCCGTTGTTCAAAGGGGGCATACAAATACAACGAAGAACTTCTCTGCTGTCATCCCTTCGAGAATTAAGAACCTGGGGTCGATCCTCAGCCCTTGGCTAAAAATAATTGAAACCCTCATTCTTTCCAAAAATTCAATCCCAAATCTAACTTGGCTGGCCTACCCCACCAATGCCTAACAAAAACGCCGTCCGAACAGCAATCACTATCCCCAAGATCCCGTGATTCGTCCACTCGCCCCGTCCCCACTTCGAAACACTAACCGCCATCACAGGATCCGCCTCATAAACTGCATAAACCATTCCGAGATCAGTCAATAAAATCGCAAACATGAAGATTTTCCAGACTTTGACATCGCGATACTGTTGCAGGAGGAGAATCTGCATGGCGAAGATGGAGAGGGACCAGGCTCCGATGACGGTGATGAGATACGAGGAGAGGGGAGATGGGGAGTGACGGGTGAGAGCCTGAGGGACGCCCATCTCGAGATAGGTTGCGTGATCGAAAAAGCAGAGATAGATTCCGGACAGGCAGATGAGAGGATCGATGTAGAGGAAGAAGACCCGGTAAAAGAGAGGGATATGAGAATTCGCCATGATGGGTGAGGAAATGAAGTTTTCTGGATGTGATTTGAATGTGTTGAAGTTGGATTCGAGATCAAGCTGACACGGAATGTTGAGGTTGAAAGGAATTTCGCTGTTGATGAAGGAAGAAAGGAAGAATTGGAGGCTGTAAAGTTGTGAGGTCAGCTGGTAAGCGAGGATGACAGCTGTTTGATGTCGGAGAGAGAGGATCCAATCGAAAGTAAGCTTGGCTGACAATGTGGGTCGTCTGACTGTTGCATAACAATATGAAGGAAATCGTACAGAAATGATATTCAAATTTATTAGTTGCATCTCTTGAAGCTACAGTATGGGAAACAAAAGGAATATCTATTGAGCTTAGCTAGGGATGAGCGAGTAAACTACCGACATAAAAATTGTTGTGTATCCAAAACTGACAAGCAATAAATCTATTCTGATTGAACTTGACTATATGAAGATTTCGAGAAACAAAGTATATTATTATCAGCTTCGCTGCGACCACACTCACTAGTCTACAGAAAACTCTGTATCAAAAGAATAACATCAAGTTCATATAAGCGCCACTGATATTCCAGATTGTAGATATATAAGTTTTTACTCGCTATTATTACATTTGCTCCAGGACTCCACGAAGTCTTCTTCAGAATTTTCACATAGCTACCTGCTTTGTAACAAGTGTGCGAATTTCAGGTTTAAAAATAAAATCTCTATTTACTTGATCTCTAGGAGAAACTGGACGCTGAGATAGTGTTACATTTTTGAAGCGTTCGATTGAAATAGCTAAGTAGCGCATAGTAGTAGAAGTCCGGATTGGGATCAACTACTCTATATTTCACAGACAGAGAATATCAATCAAAACCTTAATCATAAGCCTCAAGTTGCCTCTCGGTCCAGTCCCACAGCTTGTTCTCCAGCACTTCATCTTCGCTCAACTTGGTTCCTTTGATCATTTTCCCAACCGACTCATAAACGCCTCCAGACTTCAAACCCTCACCCTGCGAAGTCGCAGCCCAAAGTGTGTTATACGCACCTTCCTGTAGCGTGATGCGCGGCAAATGAAAATTAACAACTTTGATCAAAGTACGGTCTAAGAGACCCATGTGATGAGTCAAGTTACTGCCAGCGATGAGACCAGGATGGATTGACGCTACGGTGAGCTTGGGGTATAGCTTCGCAAGATGAGTCGCATAGAGAACATTGGCTAGCTTGCTTTGCCCGTAGAGAACGAACTTTGCCAACCACCCTAAATGTGTGGTCAGTTGAAGTCTTCGAAATGCAGAGGTCTGGGGGATCACTTACCGAGATTTTCCTGGCTGGTCCTCAAGTCCTCGAATAAAATTCCCTGCTTTTGTGCACGTTGAAATGCAAGCGAAGTTACTGATAGGATACGAGCATCGCCCTTTTCTGCCGCGGATCTGAGGAGAGCGGGTAAGCAAAGTTTGATGAGTAGTGCGTGTGCGAGATGGTTGATCGCGAATTGGATTTCGTATCCATCGTTCGATAGTCCTAGTGGGATAGCCATGACGCCAGCATTACAAATGAGGATATCGAGCTGGTTTTCAGACTTTTCGAGGAGTATTTTGACAGCTTGGGAGACGGAGCTGAGTGATGTCTGGTCACATGGGATGCATGCTGCGATGACTGCGTCGGCTGCTTTGGTATTACGTCCAGTGAAGTAGATGTGCTTGGGATTGTGTTTGGTAAGTTCGAGGATGGCTTCTTTGCCAACTCCGGCAGTTCCTGGTTGGAATCAGTGACCGCCCGGGCTGGAACTCGATGTTGAGAGAGGAGAGAATTACCACCAGTAAGTAAAATCACTTTCTTAACTAAATCTGGAATATTTCTCTTGGGACTATATAAAAAAGGCATTTTTCCAGTAGACTGATTAACAAAATAGAGCAAGGAGGAATCGAAAGATTTAGCTAGGGCCGAATATTAAATAAAAGAATATAAGGCTCGCTAAGCACAAAAGGTTTATACTTTTATATTTTAATCCGGCAAGAATATAAAAAAAGATTAATATAATACTTTTTTTAAAATTAATTTTTTTTATATTAAAAATTTATTATATTATATTATTATAATTTAATATAATAAAAAAATTAAAAACTTTAAAAATTAAAAATTAATTTTTTTTTGTATTATTTAATAATTTTTATTATAAATATTAATATATAATTATATTTATTTAATTTAAAATAAATAATAAAATATATATAATAAAGTATATATTAAAGCTAATAACCCCCTCTTTATTTATTAGTCACTATTAGAGTCGCTTATTATTTTAAGGATTTAGTATTTATTAAACTATATAAAGTCGTATTAAGGCATTCGTGGGATTTAGGGGGCTTATAAGGCTTATAGGGGACTGGGAATAGCTTCAGGGGCCTTTAGTAGTCTACATAAAAACAATGAACGATTAGTGCCTATATTCTACTCACTTTATGTCGTGATCTACGTAGATTACCAACATCCTGCCTAGAAAGCAACCCAAACTGCAATTCATTATTTCAAAACTCAATAACTCCCAACCATGCAAGCTTCCTCCAAACATCCCTCAGCCTCTCTGCCTAGGATAGGCGTTCGCCAGATCTGTGTAAACCGTTGTTTCCGCCTACAAACATCGTATGCTTTCTCTTGAATCCAATTTGCTTGAAGTCATCAGCTTCCGTGATATGCTATGCGCAGCTACGCTAAGTAGCAGCGAAATAGTGATTGACATTGGTATGCATTGCCTGTAGGGATCCAAGGTACCCTCCCGAATCGAGAGAGCTGAACCTGCGAGAAGTCCTAAAATGGTTCCACCAGCGAGGAAATGGTGTTGGTAGCGGTCGCGCTTTCGTATGTCGTAGAGAATAAGCACGGCTAAACAGTCGACCATCACAGCAATTGCGAGTTCGAACTCGGGAGATGCATTAATAAAACCTAGGCGTTGCGTTTCGCGGAGGCGGGTAGAGTCCTACTTGCTTTTAGTTTTGCGATCAACTGCAGCCAAGGAGTATAGAGAAACTTGCCTGTAGCGGTACTTTCTGCCAAAACAAAATCTGACTCAATTTTGACGAAATTGGCGGATCTGATCGGGTGTGCAAGGCAGTCCCGCCGATGAAGACCGCGCACCAGCCTTGAACAACGGAGCTGAGCACAACTCCGCCAAACAGTACAATTTGCGAAGTTGTATTTGATGGGGTTCGAGAGGGTTGTCCAATGGCTGCTCTTGTGGTTCGGTCCCTGATTCGCAGTAGGCTCACGGTATCAAGGTCGTTCGCTGCAAACATTGATGGACGAGAGGAAGGAAGCGCGGATTTGGGATTATTGCGGGTGCCCAAAGCGGGTTTCCATCGTGATTTGAATGGCGGTTCCGACATGGTTGGCAAGAATATATGGGCGAACGTGAACAGGTGCGAACGTGAACAGCAGCGAACGCGAACGCGAACGCGAACTGCAAAGTCTTCATCTGAAGTTCTGAAGAGGAGATTGACGCGTTTTGTTGCACGTCTCGCGATTTCTGTAGAAGCAACAGCGAACGCGAATTTCGTTGGCCGCGCCGAAAAAGGGGAGTGGGGGGAGTGGGGAGCGTGGTCGGTGCTTAGCAGTCGAATCTGGGAGCGGAACAAAGAGGGAAAGTGTGGTAACGGCCTGAAAAGGAAATTTAGGCTTGGAATATATTGCTACCACGTTTGAAATAATAATTTGATAGAAAGCAAACAAATTCCGCCCGATCGCCCAGAACACACCGCGAGGCTGTGCAACGTCTGCAGTGCCAAAAATTGATAGGTGAATGAATACAAATCATCAACCAAAATCATCTCGAGGCTGGGTTAAGACCCTCATTACTGGAAGCATTGTAGGAATGGAGAAGTGATTTGTCCTATGCATTGGATGGATGGATGGAATGGTTGGGCTGAAAAATGGACATGGAGCAGATTGATGGGGTGAAATACACAAGCTAGACCAAAAAATCCTTATCGCGTCCAATTCAACTGGACCGCGTACTCGGTCTCAGGTTTACTTCTACGGTATGGTAGGGTTCAAGAAACATGTGATTGAAATATTTTCGCCACGTCAGTCACCACAACTAATAAGCCTCAAACACCAGCATACCTGCCAATCGTGCTTGCACATCCTCCTACGCCCTCCCCCTCGATATTGGTATCGCCAGGACACGCCCTCAGTCTGCCTTACGTGCCTTCCTACCATTGAATTCCACTCAGCTCACGGTCTACAATACCTCTTGCTAGCTGTCCAGCTAAATGCCTCATGCCCCAGCCGAGAAACGTAGCTATGGCGTACATAACTATGTGTCGTCAGCCCCACCCCACGCTATCTTTCGTGTCTTTCTTAATCGCTTAGGACCTATGGCGGATCCATTTAACATCACATTAGCTAGTATCCCGCTCTTAGAAATCTTGAGAGAGGTTTCAGGTTCACTAAAGGATTACCGACGTGCACCAGAGCAGATAGACCACGCCTTGTTACTGCGCAAGATCCTGGAGTCAGATAATACACAATCGTCTAATATATCTTCCACTCAGCTACAAGAAGTTCTTGCTACCGCGCGAAAATCTTTATCCGAAATCAGCGAATCGTTTCCTTCTGTACTCCACTCTGACACCAGAAAGTTTCGGCTCTGGTGGGCTACCGGTGGTAAGCGTAAATATGAACAATCACTCTCCCGTCTCAAAGAAATAGAGAGTGCTTTTATGTTTCCTGTGGAATTAAAGCTGCTGTAAAACTATCTTTTCTGTTTATCTCCAGAGATCGCTCACTAAAATACTCTTAGCGAACAACTTCAACAAATCGAATCGACTCTACTCAAAATATATGAGCGAGTGTGCTCCTATGAAGTTGAAGAAAAACCGCAAAGGAATACCAGAAGCGAGGGCTCATTGGCGCTGGCAAGTTCGAGGCAGAGACGAACACCTACACTCAATGCTCTCGTTTATAAGTTCGACAATTGGATGGCCAATTACCTAGGCCTCGATGTCAGTATAATAATCTCACGAGACGAACGTAGAAACGTATACAGCGCGTATTTTCGATGGCCTCTTAAAGGGGTTTGGACCCTAAACTGGTCTCTCACCAGTTCATGGCCTACATGGCCCCAACTTACCATTCGCTCAAAGTTCCGCGTGCAGAATATTGTCCCAGCTGATTCGGAAATTGTGAAAACTTGTAGTCTTAGAATTGATGATAACTCGCTCATCAAGATTAGAGAGCTCTTCTCGTCAGGAAAAGCGCATCCAAACGATACTACACCAGACAATTTGACCCTAATGCGAGTATGTTATGTTTTTTATTCCAATTATCAAAATAGACAAGCTGATGCTTCTTTAGTTTGCAATACGAGGTGGAAATCACGAGTTGATTAAGATCTTGCTTGAATTTGGTGCAGACCCAGATCTTACGTTTGGGACTTGGGAAACGTACTGCAGAAACTTTTCAACTTAAGTTTGATTCCTGGTCTGACTTCTAGTAGTAGCCCATTGGACAATGCTTTCTATTGCGGAAGACCCGGAATCGTACGCCAGCTCTTGGCTGTAAAGGCAGATCTCGAATACGTCAATCATCGCGGGTGGAGTCCAATACCCTATATGTGGGATCCAGTTGCTTCAAATCCACATACAATCGAGCTTCTTGATATATGTGCAGAAAAGTCGTTTGACCTCTGGGAATCCCAGGACCTTCTCGGATGGACTCCACTTCACCGCGCTGCAGCATTTGGTCATGGTAAAGACATTAAGAAGCTTACAAATGTCATGGGCGGGCAAGCTTCCTGGAACATGGTCACTCTCGACTTGAAATGGCGACCATTGCATTGCGCGGTACGATACGGCAATTTGTCTACTCTCAATGTGCTTGTGAATAACGTCACGCCTTGCGATTGGCTAGGACTAGTAGACTTGCGAGGCTGGACGCCTTTGCATCTTGCTGCTCAAAGCGGATCGGAAGAAGTAATATTAAAGCTTTTTGAAGCTGGAGCTGATCCGTCTATCCTGTCAGATGCTTCTGGTATATCAGTTCCTCAAGGACTTGAGAATCAGGAGCTCACACCCCAAATGATCGCTCAGCAATGTGGATATCAAGATATCTACGAAAAGGCTCGGAAAACTGCTGGGTGCTGAGTCTAAATAGCTGGAAATCGGCACATTCTATCTTGAAATCAGACCCCTAACTTTTCAAACGTGAAACATATAACTACATGTAATTAACGCCGGGACCAACGGCCTGCACTGCTAGATTGTAGCATATGAACGCAAGCACATTATTTTACACCTCTTCTCGGTAGTCGTCACCGCCTGGACTACTACCTGACCCGCATGTACAAGGGTTGTTTCCACAATCACATTCCGAACACCTTTCCACATCATGAACTTGTCTGAGTAATCGACCGCAGATCCTATTATACACCAACAAGCAAACGCAACCTCCCACCAGACTAGACCAATTAGCTAATAGGCCTTGACGAGTAAATTGGAACTCTTACCCAGAGAGAATTGTTAAAATTAGCCATAGCATCCCGTGTATCAACACCATCACCACGCCGATAACTATAATAATCTGCCTGGCGGATGTCCCCGACCGTTGCAGGCGAGATACTAGCGAAAAGAAATATCCGCCTACAATAGATGCGAACAGAGAGCAAACAACGATCTCAAAAAGGCTGTAGTTGGCCGGTGCTAGGTCTGTATGTAGGTGATTGGCAATGCTAGTATTATTGGTTTCAGCCGTTACAAGGGTAGCAGAAGACGCAGCAAGAACCCCAAAATAGACGAGCAGGATCCTCAGAAGATTTCTCAGAGAGAGGCCGGAAAGCATGTAGGTAATACTCCGAATGCAGTATGCTCCGCAAACCATGAACGACCTAAAGGCCTCCGCAGGAAACGAATCCCTACGATACTGTCTCGGGAGCCAGTCAATAACAGTCACATTACTTATTGACGGACTTGGTGCTGGAGGGTCCTGCAGGTAGCCGTTAATTGGTTAATTCTGAAAGGCTGACATCATAGGCGAGCCTGTTAAAACTTACTAGCGTTTGTTTGGAGCCACACAAGCAGGGCATCTGGGCGTCTTGCAATTGGGGCACATGGCGATGAGCAGTATTATTCCGCTGGCGCGGCATTGGCACTCGGGGGTTTCGTTAGCCTCACGCGTCCCAATTTAGCCTTCAACAACTCACACAATTCCATATTTATACTACACGCTTCTTCTTCTTCGTCTTCTTCTCAGGCTCCGTCTACCGGTCGTAAGTGACTGGTTCGTGCCTTGCATTGAATTAACTGACCATGCGCGATTTCGGAGCTTGATAATGGGGACAGGCGCGTCTCAACCTCCGGTCGCAACCCAGTGCTTCGTGACGCAATTCACTGGCTAAACAGAGGTTCTGTCGGCTTCTGTTCCAGGAAGTTATTCGATGATCTGGGGTGTTGGCTAGGGCTAGGATTTCAATGGAGGAACGGGGGTGGCAGAAGTGAGGGCTTTTTTGTTTTGATTGACCTCCCCGCGCTGTGTCTCCAGAAATCGGCTCGGCACCGAGGGGCTAGCGTCGGTTGTCCAGGCAACCCCCACACTCCCATCCTAAATAAATATTGTGTCGTGCGGCCTCAGTTTCTGTTAAATACCAATGAATATCAGAAGCAAGCTGGTCGCCTGACTGAAAGCGATTTGGGCGCTGTTTGGGAAATGCTTTCTAGTCTCGGGAGCGGAAAGGGGAAGAATGGGTATTTCGTGATATACAATTGTAGGGTTGAGGGCGGGGGTTCTGTTGGTCATAAGCATTTGCAGATCTGGCGGAGGCTGGAGGGGGACGAGTTTAAGGCTTTTCCTGATGTATTGGGGATTTCTTTGGGTAAGTCACTTTAACACTATTTACTTCATGAATTGAGAGATAATTTGGGAGAAAGAAGCTTCTACAGTCCACTTAATATCCTTCCGCCATGCAGTCAAGAAACTACTTACTTCGCCAAGTTTCGCTCAGCTGGTTGAGATCTACGAGAGCTTAGTAGAGCTGTTAGGCGTCAGAGAGGCAGCTAGGCACAACCTCCTACTTATATAGGACTGGATGCTAGTCACGCCCAGACCAAAAGGCAAGAAAAGGATATTATCAGAAAATGCAACAGCAATGGCGGATATGGCGTTGATTACAAGCGAGTTGGAAGTGTGACAGTGGGTTGAGCTAGATCCGATAATGTTGCTTAGCGAGATTGGAGTGATTATTGACGAAAAAGCAGACTAATTATATTTAAACTGTTCTCTCTAATAAGAAAATCGACAAGAGTAAATAAATATAAAATCTTTTATTTAATCCCAATTCTAATCCCTTTTAATTCTTATTAAATAATTTAACCCAACTCTTTATTTTGATTTTAATTATAAAGAGCACATGATCTACAAATAAGGATCGCGAGTCAAGACGTCGGATCAGGGCTTAGGGAATAAGGCGCGGGAATACAGGTCACGGGCCGCTGTCGTATAACCTGCAGGTATAAAGCGTATACCCGGTGCAGGTTGTAGAGGATTATCGATTAGTTTCTTAGTTATTCTGAATTAAAAGCTTGAGCTTGGATACTTGTGTATTATCTTATTAGTTACGTCTTTTATATTCTAATCGATCTAATCTTTAAGAGATAGTTCGGTATAGAGTAATCAAGTAACTACTATAATAATATTAAGAATATTAAGAATTACTAGTAGTATTACCAATAATACACTGTCTAGTAATAATTTATTCGCTAAGTAGTGTATAGAATAAGAAATAAGAGGAATAATATTAGCAAAGAGATTAAAAGCGACGTAATACTATATTGCCGAGCTCGAAGAGGAATAAGAAAAAAAAAACTAAAAATATTAAAGGATTAAATTTATTAACTTTAAAGTATAATTAATATAATTATAAAATATTAATGCGAGATTATTATAATATTATTATAATATTTAATTTATTATATACTTAAAACTAAAAAATTATTAATTTATAAAAAAAAAATTATTAAAAAATATTAAAACTTTTTTTATTAAATTAAATTAAAATAAAAAAAAAAAATCTTATATAAATAATAAATATTAATAAAATTATATATTATATATCTAGTTTTAAAAAAATAATAAGAGATATTTAAAAATATAAATAATATTAATTAAAAAATTTTTTATTAAATTTATAAAAAATATTATTATAAATTTAAAGAATTATAATATTTAATTAATTTTAATATATAAATAAATAATATAATAAAATAATTAAAATATATAAAGTTTTATATTTTATTTAAATAATTTAAAGAATAACTTAAAATATATTAATATAATATAAAATAAAATTTTTTTTTTTTATAAAATTATAAAAAAAAATATAAAAAAAAAATTAATTATTAAAAGAATTTCTTTATTAATCAAAAAGAATTAATATTTTTAATTACGAGAATTAAGAATTATTAAAGATTTTATAAAAAAATCTTTAAGTCAAGAGGATTTAAAGAATTATAAAAGAAAAAAAAATAATAAAAAAAATAAATTTTAATTTTTATAATAAAATATAAATTAATAATATCCCGATATTATTATAATAAATATTAATATTATATTAATTATAAAAATTAAAAAAAAAATATAATTTATTTTAAAATATAAAAAGTCGAATTATTATATTATTATATATTTTATATAAATAATTTATTATAATTATAAAAAGATTAAATATAAATTTTTTATTTATCTAGAATTAAGAAAATAATTAAAAAACAACAAGATTTTATAATAATTATATTTATTTATATTATAAAAAATAAAAATAAAAAATAAAAATAATAATAAAAATTATATTAAAATTTATAAAAAAAAATTATAAATATTAATAAATTTAAAAATATAAATTAATTATATTTAATAAAAATTAACTTTAAAAATAAATCTAATAAAGTTTAAAAACAAGAATATATAATTAATATTTTTAAAAAATAAAAAGATTTATTTATATAAAAATTATTTTATATAAATTAATATTATAAATATATTAAAAAAAATAATAAAATACTAATATATAATTTATATTATACGATTTTAATTTAAAAAATATCGATATTATTTTAAGTTTTCTTTAATTAAAATAAATTAATTTATTAATATTTTTCGATAATAAAATATAAAAATATTTTTTTTTTAAAAATAAATTTTTTTATATAAATATTAAAAAATAAAAAATATATATTTATTTTAATATATATATTAACAAATATATAAAAAATAAATATTATAAAAATAAAAATAATTTTAAAGAAATATTAATATATTATTAAAATATTTTTAAAAAAAATTATAAAAATTATATTTAATTATTACTCGATAAAGTATTAAATTAATTTAGAATTTAAAATAAAATTACTTTATAGTTTTATTTATATATTATTAAAAAAAAAACTTAAAGTTTTATAAAAATATTTAAAAATTAATAAAATAAAAAATTAAATATAATAGTTTATTAGTTTTATAAATATTTTAATTATATTTATTTTAAAGAAAAAAAAATTATATTTTTATATAAATTATTAAAAGTTAAATTAAATTATAATTAAAAATAAAATATTATTATTATTAATTAATAAAATAATAAATAAATTTTAATACGCGAAATACTTTATAAAATTAAATTTAAAAAATATATATTATTATTTAAAAATTAAAAAAATAATAAATAAAAAATAATATTTTATATATATTATAATTATTTCGAGTATTATATAATATTTTTTAAATTATTAAATATATATTAATTATATATTAATAAAATTTATTAATATTATATATATAATTTATTTTAATAATATTTTAATATATTTTAAAGATTTAAAATAATATATAATTATAATTTAAAATATATTTAAATATTTAAATTAATTTTAATTTTATATAAATTTAAATAAATATAAGTTTAATATAAAAAAAATTAAGTTTTTAAGATTTATAATTAATTTTAATAAAATATTAAAAAAAAACTAAATAATAATTATTAAGAAATAATTAATTTTTAAGAATATTCGAGAAATATAAATATTTTTAAATTTTATAAACTTTTATAAAAGATTTATATATATATATTTATATATAATTAAAAACTTTATAAATTTATTAAAGAATAAAAATAAAACTAAAAAAATATTTATATAAATAAAAAAAATTATAAAAGTATTTAATAAACTAAAAATTATATTTATAATAATATTAATATTTTATTATTTTAATTTAATATTAAAAATATTTATAAAAATTAATACTTTAAATTTTATAATTATAAAAATAATTTTTTAATTATTTTAAAAAAAAACTAAATAATACTTTATTATATTTTATTTAAAAAAAAATAATAAATATTAAAATATATTATAAAATATATAATATAAAATTATTAATTATAGTTTTAATATTTTATATATAATATTATTATTTAACGTATAGTTAATTATTTATTATTATTAAAATAAATTATAATAATCTAAAATATTTTATTAAAAAAAAATTAAATAATAAATAAATAAAATAAATAAAAAAATTTATAGTCTTTAATTTTATTTTAGAATATTATATAAAGAATAATAATCTCGTTAATAATTTATTAAAAAAATTAAATTTTTAAAAAAAGAATTATAAAAAATATATAATTATTTATATTTTATAATAAATTAAAGTTTAAAGAATAAAAGATTTTATAAATATTAATAATTAATCATTAGTTTATTTTTTATAAAACTATAATTAAAAATTTTAAAAAAAAATTCTTTAATTAATAAAATATTAAAGAATTTAAAAAAAATTATTTTAATAATAAAATAATAATTTTTTTATTATTATTTAAGTTTATTATTAATATAATTAATTATAAATAATATATATTATAAATTATTATTATTATAATAATAATATTTAAAATAAAAAAATATTAATTAAATTATTATTAAAATTATAAAAACAAGATTTTTTTATATAATAATAATAATATAAAATATTATTTAAATTAATTAAAACTAAAATCATTAAAAATCAAAGATTTAATATAAATAAATTATTATAATAAAATAATATTATTTATATATTAAATAATCTAATAATAAAAACTAAATTATTATAAATAAATTATAATAATCTTTTAAAAAAATATTTTAATATTAATAAAATATTAAAGATTTTATAATAAAAATATATTATTATATATAATATATATTAAAGAATAATAATAAAAAAATATTAGCTTTATAATAAATTTAGTTTTTTTTTTTTTTAAGATTATAACAAGAAATTATATTAGATTTTATTATAAGATTATTATTATTTAAATTTAAAAATAAAATATATAATTTTATTTTTATTATAATTAATAAATATATAAAAATAATTTATTATATTTTAATAATTAAAGAAATTAATATTATAAAACTAGTAAAAGTATTTATATTATATATAATAAAAGATTTTGGAATATTATTAAATATAACTTTAAATAAAAAAAAAATTTTATTAATAAATTTTAAATAAGTTTATATTTTTATTTAAAAGTTTAATAATACTTAAATATAATATTTTATTTATAAATCAATAACTAAACGAAAAACTTAAATTAAATATTAAAATATTATTTAAAATATTATATAAATTATTAATAAAATAATTAAAAAAAAAAAAAATTAATTATAATAAAGTTTATATATAATAATTTTTAATATTCGATAATAAATATATTTTTATTTTTTATATTATATAGTTTTTATTTAATTATAAAACTATATATTAAAAATAATATTTTAAAAAAAAATATTAATAATAATAAAAAAAATTAAAATTATTTAAACTAAATAAAAAATATTAAATAAAAAATAATAAATTATTATAAAAGTATAAAAGAAATATTATAATAAAAATTATATTATTAAAGAATTTAAAGTTAAAAATAAAATAATATTATAAACTAAAAATATTTAATAATTTAAGTTTAATATTAAGTTTATAAATTAATATTTAAAAATTTTTAATATAATAAAAATTATAAAAATATATAAATAAATATATTATTTAAAATTATTACTTTTATATAAAATTTATAATATATTATATATTTTTTTTTTAAAGTTATAATATTTTTAAATAAATATAATTATAAAATTTAAAATAATAAAGATTAATAAAATAAAAAATTTAAAATAAAATTTATAATTATTTATTAAAAAAAATTCTTTAGTAAAGAATATATAAGAATTAATAAAAAATTTAAAGAATATATTAAATAAATTATAAATATATATAAATTTAAAATTTATTATAATTTTAATAATAAAATAAAAATATAAAAATAATATTTAACTTAATTAATTTATATAAGAATTTATTATAATTTAAAGACTTAATATAAAAAAGAATTAATTATTAAATAAAATAATTATTATGATTATTATTTCCGATATTAAAATTATTATAATTATTAATATTAAAATTATTTCGATTATTATAAATTAAGCTAATATTATTAAAAAGATTATTATTATTATTATTATTATTTAAAATATTTTAATCTAGATTAATTAAAATAAAAGATTTAAAATCTAGAGTATTATTAATATTAAAATAAAAATAAAAAAGATTAAAAATTAAATTATTATTATTATTAAATTTATTTTTTTAAAAATTATTATAATAATAATTAAAAAAAGAAAGTAGAATAAGCGGATTAATAAAGACTTTAAAATTATAATTCTTTATTAATATATTAAATATAAAATATTTTTTAAAAAAAAAATTTAAATTATTAAAAATAATTAAAAGATTAAAAATAAATTAATTAAAAATTAAATTACTTTAAAGTAAAATTAATAATATTATTTTTATTATCGTTGATAATATTATTAATATTATTATAAATAACGAGTAATAAATTATTTTATAAAAGATTAATTAATATAAATATAATAAAAAATAAAATAAATTTATTTAATAATAAATTTTTTTTTAAAACTTTATTTATAATAAATTAAATTTTAAATAAATTAATAAATATTACTTAAATTATATTTTTTATAATTTTTAATATATAAAAGTTTTAAATAAAAGTCTTTATAAAAATAATAAAATCTTATTATTTTTAATTTAAAGAATCTTAAACTTAAATATATTTATAATAATAAATAAATAATTTAAATATAAAATAATCTTTTAAAAAACTTTATAATAAATTAATAAAAAAAAAAATAATTTATAATATAATAATATTTATATAATATATAATACCGATTATAAATATTATATAAAAGATTAATAATATATTATAAACTAGGATTTTTATTTAAATTTTTTAAATATCGAAAATAATAAAAATAATATAAAATAAATAATAAATTAATAAAATAACTAATAATATTTTAATATTAAAAAAAATATATTAAAAAAATATATAAAAAAGAAAAGACTTAAAAATAATTATATAGTTTAAAAAAAATAAAAAATAAAAAATTTAAAAAATTTATTTTAAAAAAAAAAAAAAACTTATAAGAAAAAAAAAATATTTATATAATATTAAAGAATAATAAATAATTATAATTATAATATTTTAAAATAAAAATAATATTTTAGTTTTTAATAAAAGAATTTATAAATAAATAAAAAAAATAAAATTTATAATATAATTTATAAAAAAAATATTAAAATAATATTTTATAATATATTAATATATAATTCACGAATTAATTAAAAGATTAAATTAATAAATAATAATAATATAATAAATTATTATTAATAAAATTATAAAATATATTAAATTAAAAATCTTAATTAATAAATTTAAATAAATTATAAACTTTATAAAATAATAATAAATTTATAATATTATATATTTATAATAAATTATTTTAAAGATTAAATAATATAAGATTTTCGAATAATATAAAAAAGTTATAAAAAAAACTTAATGATATAATATTAAAAATATATTAATATAAAAGATTATTAATATTAAAGAATTTTTTAAAGACAAGAGTTTAAAAAAAAAATATAAAAAGTATATAATCTATAAATAAAGATCATGAGTTAGAATATTAAATTAAGATTTAAAGAATAAAACACGGGAATATAAATTATAAACTATTATTATATAATTTATAAGTATAAAGTATATATTTAATATAAATTATAAAAGATTATTAATAAGTTTTTTAGTTATTTTAAATTAAAAATTTAAGTTTAGATACTCGTGTATTATTCTATTAATTATATCTTTTATATTAATCTAAAAATTAAAGTTTATTTTAAATAAAAAAAATAATTAATAAATTAATAAATAAATTATTAATTTTTTTTAATTTTTTAATTTTTTTTAAATAAATTAATAATTTATTTTATTATTATTAATTTTAAAAATAATTTTAATTTATTTATAAATAATTTAATAAAGTTTATTTTAATTATTATTAAAATATATTTAATAAAATATATTAATTTTATTAAATATAAAATATTATAATAATTTTTATAATTAAAAAAAATATATTTATAAATATTATTTAATATTTATTTAATTTTTATTAATAAAAAATCTTTAATATAATATTAAATTATAAAAAAAAATTTATTAAAATATTTTATTAAAATTTTATTAAATAATAAAAAATAAATAAAAACTTTAATTTTTTAAATAATTATAAAATTATATAAATATATATATTTTTAAATTTTTTTATAAAATATTAATTTTTTTTTTAAATATTTAAAATAAATATTTAAGTTCACAAAAATTAAGTTTATATAATCACACACTTAATTCTGATTCAAAATTATAATTATAAAATTTAAATTTTTTTTTATTTTTTATATATTTATTAAATTTAAAAATTAATATTATAATACTTAATTATTTTTTAAATCCTCTGTCTTTAAGCTTTTAACCTCGCCTTTAGCCGAGACAAAATCGTTTCTTATAAATAAGCGTATGTTTATAATCGAAAATGAGTATTTTGTTATCGGGTCAAGTTATAAGCAGGGAGGGCAATGCCAATCGTGTTATAGTCTGCGACAAAAAGGACACAATTATTGTGTCCTCGGTGCGTTTGGAAATATTCAATTATTAAGAGAATGAAGCCTGCTAGGGATTCGGGCTGACTCAAATGATTCTCGAGCCCATGAATGCTTTTCAATGACGGCCTGACTTTAAGAATGGTTGCAGCCGGGTATTAACTCAAAGCCAACACGTTGTTTCTTTTCGACTTGTGCATTAGTAGCAGTAAGGCCAATTCAAGTCCCTACTAAATCCTCGTGCACCTAGCGGCTAGAAACATCCATGGAGCTACTTAAATAAGGTCTAGTACCCTCCTCGCAAGTCGCTTGAACTGAAAGTTTCTTATTATTAAGAAAAGCAAAAGGGTTATTGTGTGCTCGCTATATACTACGTTAAACTCTCGTTTTTTTTCAGTCTCTCTTCTCGCAGACTTCATTTCCCCATAGGTTTCCGTTCTTCAGTTCATCGACCACGAATCCGTCTGATTATCGTCTATAACCTCCTTGCTCCAATTGGATACCTTCATCTGGCTGCCCAGACCTGCCCTCAATCCACAACAAGCCTCGACCCCCGTGCCCATCAACCACTATGTCGTATTTTACTCTCATGTCGTCCAGATTAGCACAACTGCCGGTACTACCATGCATCCTCTGGACCCCCATTCGGATGCTCTGATTGCGAGTCGAGCACATCATCTCGCTTGTTCTAGCTTGACGTATCTCCCTGATATTCGCCTTTCTATACGACCAGACTAATGACAGCGCGAGGACTATGTCAGCAAGGATGACCACAGCTGCCGGGATTAATAGCAGATAGCCTCTGCTGGGGAGAAGGACCATTTGGTACTGTGATGATACAATGGTCATCTCAGCAGAATTCCACTGCATCGACATAGCTAGCGCGAGTGCTCCTGAACCCACTGTGATGAAGTTCTTTACATCATCCTGTGTCCACGACTCTGGGGATTCGTCATCTTGAAAGGTCGTGAACATCAATGGCAGGGAACCGTTCCCCTGCTGCTTAAAGAGAGGTTGAGCTCCGTAGATATTATCCCCAAGAGTAGTGACAACGACACCCATCCAAGCAGCGACATCGCCCAGCGTTCCATACTGAGAGTAATGACTTCCTGGACCCAAGACTGTAGCCAACGTAGAAACGTTAGCAGCAGAATTCTTGGGTCCTCCTGCTCCGACGTCCATCTGAGTTTCGATTAATGTGACATCTACGGAACACTGTATTGCTGAGATTCCCGTATAATCGCCGTAATCGGACTGAGCCATCGACTCTGTAACGGGGTTCGATGTGCCTCCTTCGATGGTTCCATTGCTTGCAGCAAAGACAAGTGTGCTGATAGTCCTCGTCTCATTCATATACTCAATGCCATCGACCCACAACGTCAAATGTGGCTGCAGCCTCAGCATGACAGATGAGTTTGAGTTCGGATAATTGGCAGCAACATGAAAGACGGGAAGAGACTCATCTAAAATACTTAGCGTCTTCCCAGTACAACTGATATCTCTCACAACTTTTACACCAGTGGCGGAAAAATTGCCTAACATGGACATGTTGCTTCTGTTGACTATAAAGTCTCTGATCTCAGGTATCGGTTCCTGGGACGTATTCCATGACCAAGAAGTGTAGAAGCTTGCTGCTTTAGTGACAGGCCCTGGTATTGGTGCAGGTGGATTCTGCTGAACAAATGGAAGACCGATGCCTGCTCCTGCCCAGTAGGTGCTGGCGTAGTTGGTTGAGTCTTGAGACTTGAGATAGGCCTGTCCCACCACGATCCTATCGAGCTGCAGCAAGATTGTGACGATTCCCACCCAGAGCATGATGATGGATGCTCTACCCTTGAAAACCAGTTGGATTAATGAGGGGACTGATCCTCGAGACGCCGAGAGGTACAGATCTATAGACTTCAAAGTGTAAGGTTCGGAAGCAAGAATTGGCCAGATCGCGGCCTCGGCGAAGATGAACAGGGGGTAGGCGAGAAGAGCAAGCCCGATGCCATGAATGGTGCTCACAATACCCTGGAAGAGGGGAAGATTGTTATCAATGTAGGTTACCCACGGATGGACAGTGCAGTCGAGAGCCCAGGTTGGGCACGTCAGCGTTTGTGCGCTAAGCAATATTGTGAAGGATACAGCTGAGGCTACGACTGCAATGCCAGAGAAGAATATGCAGGGGAGCAGCGGCCGCTGTTTAATGAAGTGCCACAAAAATTTCTTTTCCTGCTGTTATACTTTAGTGACAATTCTATTTGAGTAAATGGATTAGGAATATCTACTGTAGATCTTGGTTCATCATTGAGCAATGGGTGAGTATACTCTTCCATCTTGCTGCTGGGTTTCTGGATGAGTAGCCTATGTAGTCGTGTAGCCGATGGTATGGTAATAAGATTAGCAGGGGAAAGTATGAGGTCTCTGCTAGTTGCCGAAGTTGAAGTTAAAGTTGAAGCTGAAATTAAGTTTTGGATTAACAAGGGCCGTGAAGAACGATCAGGCTTTGTTCAGCCGTAGTGTAGCCCGATCGCGCTACTTGACTCAAGATGGCTTCTCTATGGTCTATGTCTCAGAACGCCACGAAAAGCAAGACTTAGCTGAACAGCCCTATTATTTGCAAAGTGCGCGGACATAGAGAAAAGAAACAGGTTGCAAGCCTAATATATATTGAAAATAAATCCTACTTCTAGATTATCATCCTTTCAAAGTTATAAGAGGGGTTATTAAATCCGACTAAATCTAAATATAGGGCTGAATGCCAGAAATATCCAGAGGTTTCGAAAAAGCAAATTCACCTTCCTTATTTCGGCGCTTACGCACGGGCGGTTGGTAAGATATAAACCAATTAATGACCCACACTACCTGTTTGCGGCATTAACATCACTTAAGATGGCCTCCTGCTGGGAAGAGCAAACATTCCGGTGGGAGAACAACACATCCTTCCATCACGATCGACCTCTACACGACGGACTGGGTTAAAAGCCCGACAACAGTCGTGGCAGCCATCAACCTCTTGTCGCCTGTAAACTGGCTGTCTGAAGAACTTGCCCAACTACTTTCCGGAGTTGAAGGAATTGACTGGACGCAAGGACCAACTACGAAGCCACCCGGTGGAATAATTGAAGAGTTCATAGCACTCTTCGAGCCTGTCAGAACCGCAAATATCAAATGGGCGATAGGTTCGGGCCACAGCAGGCTATGGAACACCGCAGGATTTTTGGTTGGGAAGAAATGGGATTTTGGCGATGTTCATATGGTTCTCGGAGGAAATTTCATTACTGGTCTTAATCTCGAAGAATTGAACCAGATGTCTGAACTCTGCAGTGCCATTCTGAAGGCTATCAACAGCCAAGCGACTGTCACATCTTCTGACCGGCTATCCAATCTCTCAGATATAGAGAAAAGGAAGCTTCTAGGGGTGGAAGTTGCTCAACGGACCGAGGTTGAAGAGTCTCTGGGAAAATGCCAAGTACTGAAAAGGGCCAGCATCCCATAGTTAAAAGTTACTTGTTCTAGTCAACTAGAGGCGAGCGCGAGTTCAGGGCGTGCTGGCGCCATGGGCGAAACTACAGGCCATGCTACAGGGAGCGGAGCCTGTAGGTTATTATTATAGTGCTTACAGGGGCGTGTTGTTGAACGCGAGTTCAAGGCGTGCTGGCCCTCGTCTTAGGCATTTCGTTCCTGAATCCTCGTTCCTGGATCGTCGTTCCTGGCGATCTCGCTCCTGGGCGTTACGGGTACTGGGAGCCTTAGGAACTTTGGGAGCTTTAGGAGCCGAGCCTCCGGCTTGTCGCGAGTTGTGGCTGGCTGGGTGTTTTAAGGGGTGTTTCGTGAGAGGGTCCGAGCGGGAGGTTGAGGATATACTTTTAAGCGAGATGACGGCAGGAGTGAGAGCAAAGGTAACCGGCTGTGCGTTTTGCGCAAAGAGAAGCGAGCGCGAGCAGGGTCGCGAAATGGCCAAAAGAAAATATAGGTTTTGATAAAAATATTAAAAAATCGGGCCCTTGAATAATAGAGAAAAGGGACCCAAGACTGGTTTATATATCGTTCATATTTTAGCTCGATAGTCTTTGCTAATATAAAGGATATCCCCCTATACCTAAAAATAAATTGATCCAAAGTCCTGCCAAGTATTTCCTTTTTGGATCAGAGTTAACGCTTTGGAATAGCCTATACAAGGATATAATAGGGATTAAGGGCCTTCTCTTTTGTTGTATCCATATATAAATGGGGGTTCTTGAGCCGTTAAACAGTGATTGATTAAAAAGCGACAAGTCAAAACACGTAACGACACATGGTAAATCTTGCTTAGGGGTGCTCAGGGGTGCTCAGGTTACTCAGGCGAGTCGACTAAGCTGAGGGTAAGGGGAGGGTGATTAGCTCCTAAGCAAGAGCAGCAAGCTTACTAACCCTATACGGCACTCAAGAAAGAGAAAATTGATTAATAGTACCCAGGAATAGCAAAACGCTTAGGAATAGCAAAACACCCAATAAGCAAAACACCCAATAAGCAAAACACCCAATAAGCAAAACACCCTATAAGCAAAACGCCTAAAAACAGCAAAACGCCCTATTGGCATAATACCTAGCAGAAATACCCTTTTGGCACTTTAGGGTAATAACCTATAGGCCCTACACCTTATAGAATAGGCTATAGCATGGCCTGTAGCATTCCCACTGCACTTAGGACACGCAGGACTAGCGCTCGCCCCTAGTTAGATTAATATGATAGTAGGCTTCAGAACAGAAGGAATCAGGGCTGAGAATGTCCTTTAACTCCGGGATTTCACAAAACAAAACCTAATATTACCCACTCGTCTGCTATCAAATACGCCTTTTTAGGACTCTGAGCCCCATCCTTCCTGACCGAATCGAAAGGTGATTTCCTTCAAAATCGAGGAAAGGTGGACAATACCAGCAGCATGCCGTTTTGTTTAGGTTCTAGCCGAATGTTCTTCCAGCCTATTGGTCAAGTGGCAAGCCTTGCAGCAAGTTGTCGGACATGGGGACTCAAAGCCTGTCTCAGCCCTACTGGCATGTTAACTTTCTGGGTTAATTCCGCTCTTTGATAAGTGCTTTCTGTATCATTGGCCGCCTTACCGCGCTTCTCTCAATTCAGGACTTAGTGCGGGGAGTCTATAAGCTTGACTCAGTCCTCTATAGTTGTGATTCGTTGTGCTCCTTCTGCCAAGACCGTCCTCGAGGCGCAGCATGACTGCCAAGGTTTGCCAAGGCTGGCCTTCTGCACTTGCGACGGGGAAAGCTTTGAGCTAAGGTTGTGGCACCCTCTGGACTCTTCCCAACTTCCTCGCATAGCCCCGATGTTCTTTGTTTTTTTGGCGGAGTACATGCAGTTTCCACCCAATGAATAGGCTCACCGTCCACCAATGGGGCTATGTACAGCACCTTAACAAACTCATATCTCAAACCGAGTGGTGGCATACAAGCCATGCTTACACTCAATGTTCTTTTAATGCGCCATATCTTCCGTGATTCCATCCCGACTCGTGGAAGTAGCTCACGAACAAACGGTTGGTAATCTCACCTGAAGTTCTAGAAGCGCACTTTCAGATATTCGTCTCCTTCTGACCTCATTCTGTAGAACTTGGGATTTATTCCCTATCTTTGATTTCAAAATGAATAATTCAACTTCCGGCGGCTCCAACCCAGTTCTTCTCGGAGGCTACAATTTTGGTTTCGACCAAAACAGCACCGAACTCACCGGTAGCCACTTCAGAGACCCCATTCTCGTCTCCGCGATCGCGATCAATGGACTCTGCGTCGTCGCTTTCTTAGCACTGGCAGTTGTGACCTGTTGCGCGAAATTAAGTTGGAGAGCAAAAGGCAGGAAAGTGTTTGCCGTCTTGTACGGCCTGGTAGTTGCCATGTTCCTGTCAGCCTTACCCACACTTTCCCTCACCAACTCTCAACCCGCATCAGAACGTAGCCACTCATTACTTTGGCTAATTCTATTTAATGTCATATAGTGCATACGGCCGAACGTTGGCTGACGAGATCATCCACGAGTTCGGTCTCAGCAGCGTGGTGGGCCCCTACCTCGCCCTCCCAATCCTAAAGCAGGTCTTCGCCAACGCAACAGACACAATCCTCATCTTTGTCCTCTATAGCGTGATCAAGAACCGTTTCAAGCACTTGAGACACGGCACGCAAGATTATGCCCAGGCACAGCGCCTTCACATGGGAACCTGGCTCGTTATCTTTCTCTTTGGGATCGCGGACGAGGGTCTCTTCTTCTACGCACAAACATACGTTGAGTACGACGACGTCGATCCCGCCAAAGCTCTTAATATAGTGAATTGGTACAAGAATATCCACCTTTCGTACGTTACAATCTACTGTGCGATAACACTGGAGATATTTACTCGCTCTGTTATAATCTGGCGCGAAGCTCGGCAAAAACAAAAACAAAGTCTTGTAAGTGAACATTCGAATTGAAGTTCTGCTAAATATTAGCTAATCTGCGCTTCAAGATTTCAAATATCCTAATACGAATGATTACTCCCTTTCTCCTCATCCGCTCGCTTTCAAATGTTGCGTTGTCAGTTATCTATATTTCTCTCGGCCGGGAAGAAGAGAAATCAACTGCTGTAGTGACGGGTATTTTGCTTGGACTTACCTCTATTGTTGTTTACGTAGGATTGGTGGTTATAGCGTTTGAAAAGGACTGGGATGTACCAAAAGTTCCAAATATCAGCGAAGCTACAAATTTGGTATACCGTGTGGATAATGAAGCCAGTGGGGGACATTTCCTATAGATTCGATGAGGAATTAAGAGACAGTCTTTAATACAAGTAAACACGGCTTTAAATGAAGTTTGGCTTTCAAACGAGGATACTCAAGCTGCAGTACCTACAAGATGACTTACTACGGAGTGTGGCTTGTGGCTATGTAAATTTTTGGACATTCTTTTCTGAATGTGGCTCGCTCCCGGGACGCTCACGGGTCCCAGGAGCCGGCCTTGTTGCGCATCGGATCCCGAGTAGCTGGTCAGTAACATTTATAGCTTGGACGTGGCTTCGATGTAAGGCTCAACCACAATTTTTTTCATACACACCGCAAATTCATAAAAAGGCCGTCATCGACGTTTTGCTCTTCTACTCAGCATCTTCCACTAACACATGGAAAGTTTTGTTGTTTGGGCTGCGGGCATAGGTGCGGTACGACAAGATATTCTATTCGCTTCTCGAGCTTGAGTCTTGCTCTCCTTTGTCCTTCGCGTCCCTCTTTTCCTTTTCTTTTTTCCGCAACTCTGCCGCCACGCCTCTGGCGGTATTTGACAAATTTCTGTACTTCTTAGCACTCTCATTGGCCTGCTGTTCAACATGCAATTCCCTCCTGCGTCTAACCTCGCTGCGCCAAGCTCATAACAAAACAAAGCACCTCCACTTCCACCTTCAATTCCTCCGCGCTTACCATGATCCCATTATTCCATCTCAGAAGCATCATCTGGTGCTATCGTGCTATGTATTGCGGCCCTTAAAGGCAAGTGTCTGATAGCCTGGCGACCTGGTCCCGATTCGGCTAAGGTTCCGATTTGAAATGCTCGTCAGGAAGTCTAAAAAGACGTTATTGCTTTGGAATGTGGGATTCGCACAGCAAGAGATAAATACGGAGTCTTACGCGTCAAAACTCCACATGTGAAGCGCCTGCGTCCGTATTCTATCTCGTGCATTGCGTGAAGTGACATTGCTCAAAAGGCCTTGTTTCTGCGGAGATGCTCCACGCGATATACCTCGGTCGAATCTTGCAATGTGGTTTAATTCCAGTTCTTAGATTTCATCCTGGTCGCGTGAATAATCCAAATTCCCCATATCGTTGTCCAACAAATATCCTAAGAAAGAAGCTTGGTCAATCTTCTTCAGTTTACATCAGGCTCCTCTTTACCACTGTCTTATCTCTTACTTAAATTGCAATTCATGACAGTGGAATTACCTCAATTCGAGAAAGGGGTATCACGTGATCCACCAATCTTTCTCTCCTTCCAGAAGCTATTGAATAGCCTCTTGGCTACAGAAGCGCTACATGAGATTACCCCGAGGCTATTCGGTGAGTTTCATGCAAGTATTCAGATGTGTTTGAGGGCTGCGAAACTAATAACGAGGACCTCCCTCAGAGCCAGAATAAGATTCTGAAAGCCTGTCTGGCTAGTCAAAGCTCTAAGTCTCTCCAAGCTTTGAACTGCCATTCCCGCTTGTGCAGAGAGCCTCTGAGATCGTGCTAATTCCAGAAGAGTAATTTAGGCCTGTGAGAAGCCGTGGTTGAGATGTGTTGCACACCAAACATCATCGCTTTTCCCTCGAAGCTCGTTCTCTAAGTCGCACATAGATCTCCCTTCCCTTAATAAGGTTTGCCAGGTTTGCCCAGCATACAAAAATTAGAGACAGAAGCATGCCAGAATCCGGCTCTTCGTTAAATATCGTTTATGATCTTCATCATACAAAGAAACTGTGTCTCAGCTAAAGAAATGTAGAATTTGTTCAGATCAAGCTAGAAAATAGATCATCAACTGCATTGCCCCTTTTCCATGTCTTCTTCGGGTAGAACAAGAGAGTCTAGAGTGGGTGTATTGCTCGATGAGGCCAACGGGACTTGCTGGCGTAACTTCGACAGGGTGTTCAGCAGCGGTTCTCAACAACAAAATCGAGTCTTGCGCATAGTCTGAAAAGATGTCGACAAGCTCGGCCAAGTGGTATAGTAATTGAGATTGCCGGGGAACCCAGGATTCAGACTCAGCCTAGTCCGCCTCAATAGCTAATTGAAGAATATCACTTTATATTTTTAACTAATATAAGATTTAATCAATTAATAGTCGGTTCTTCCTTCTTTGTTCGCTTCGCTTACAGTCGGGGAAAGCAAGTGTCTTCCCGAGATTTACCCAGTACCGAAGGATTCATAACTCTGTTGCTACGACTGTGTACCGCACTCAAACTTAGACTTTGAATCCGCAAACCTGAAATACAAGATCTACATCCCGTCAGCTCAGCACTCCGCCCACATTCCAGCCATCTCACCACACGTCATCTCCAGCCTCCTCCCCCCTACTCCTCACAATAAGCCTCGCCTCCATGATCCCATCAGCCCCTCGTACCCTCCCACCAATCACAACCTCACCTCTCCCAAACCTTTAATACAGTATAAAGTATTAATAATACCTCCGTACGCACACTCACCAATGATAAATTCCGCGAAGATTAAAGCCTCGATCTCGGCGTGATCTGGGTTGCGCAATGCCGAAGCGAGCCTGTGAGGGGTACGCCACTTGAAACATTCGACCTGAAACGTGGACGTGCACGTTCGATCGTCTTCGCCATATCATTTCAACCAATCATCAGTCAAATTTTCCGATTGTTTCTCCCCTTTCCTCTATCCCTCTACAATGTTCCTAGTTTTAACGAGTCAACCATTGAATCGATCTTGATTCTGTTTGTTCCCCCCGAACCGAAGGTAAATCCGAACTGGAGAAGTGGGGAGAGTGAAGAGGTTCGAGGTTTCATGTCCAAGCTAAATGCAACCCCTCTTATCGCTATGTCGCGGAACGCCACCAGCACACCGCTAGGAACTATCACGCAGGGAGAGGTTTGCGCTTTGACGACTTTCAGCTTCCAGCTGGTCACGATCCAAGGTTCGCGTTTTTCTTTTTCTTTTTCTTTTGGAAAGACGCCCGACAGCGAGAGGTACGGCCGGCGATTTTCGATACAGCATCTAGAGGAAGTTGTGTACGTTTGCCATGGGCAGCTTTCTCCTACTTCTCTTAAATTCTTTTCAGCTAAAAGAGGAGCATTCGTAGTGCTGGATTTGAAGAACCTCCCCATATCCTCCACCACAACCTTTACCAATTCCGAAGAGCATACAAGCATGAAATCGTGAACTCTGACCAAACAAGAATTGTAAATGCCGAGCTCCTAATCAATATCACGGATCTTAATTCCTCCCAAATCCATACAACCCCACACTTTCCGCCCCCTCTATCCAAAATTAACCTCACATTCCGTCTTCCCTTCCAACCCGAACTTCACTTTCACCCCATTTCCAAAGCCTCCGAATCTCCCAATCTCCCCGCCAAAACCACAAAACCTCTACTGTACTCTAACTACAAATCCCCTCCTCTCCTCTCTATCCCAAAAACAACCAGCTGACAAGAACGGTGAACCCCACTAATAAACCTTCCCACGGACCGAAAACAAACGGTCCAAGCCCCCATCACCTCACCTCACCTCCCTCACCTACAGGTACATCCACCCCATGAACCGGCCCGAGCACTCGGCCCTCCCGCTCAAACTACCACCACCACCAACCACCCAATAACCTCTCCACCTTCGTTCATTTCGTTTCACATCCCCCGGCGCCCCGCGAAACAGATATCCCCGCTCCACCTCCAACTCA
>Ga0302221_10000489_pt1 | contig 29220 bp, 3 predicted proteins | sample II_Palsa_E2_1_FD_193517 | JGI IMG/M metagenome (GOLD analysis project Ga0302221, IMG submission 193517) | Peat permafrost microbial communities from Stordalen Mire near Abisko, Sweden - II_Palsa_E2_1 | ecosystem: Environmental > Terrestrial > Soil > Palsa > Peat permafrost | place: Sweden... | reverse complement strand
ATTTGGTGTCCCCGCCGCGGAGCTACTCATCCAAGCCGTCAGAGATGACTACCGCGGAAAAGCTTTGGATCTCCTTCTCAAATACCGGGCCAACGCAAATTATAAGAACGGCCAGGCTATTGCGGAGGCTCTCTGCCTGCCCAATATCCATGCGCTGGAGCAAATATGCGGCCGGTCTCAGCTCACACGAGACACCTTGGCTACGCAGCTTCCGAATGCAATGAAGCCCAACGGATTCGATATGCCAAAGACAAGCTTGCTTATCCAAACAACATCGCGATATGGATACAATGACGTCTTGCACCAGGCACTCCTCGAAGAGATCCAAGCCTACGGCAGCCGTAAGCCAGTCATTGAGCTTCTGTTGAGTCTCAAAGCCAGCGTCGACTATGCAGAAGGCGAGGCATTGCGACACGCTGTGAGCAAAGGCGACGTCGAAACCACTCGTCTTCTCTTGGCCGCCAATCCGACGACACAACACGTCGCACGAGCTTTCCCGGCCACCATGCAAATCAACGACCTCACCACGCGTTACGCACTGATGCAATCGCTGCTGAAAAATGGAGGCCCAGGAATGGGCAATGAAGCACTCATACAGGCATCTCGCGAAGCAACTCCTCAAGATCTATCCCTGGTTGAGCTTCTCATCCAGCACAAAGCCACTCCAGATTTTCGGGACGGCGCTCCCGTTATCGAGGCAGTCAACGCAAAGAACTTGCCCCTCTTGGATCTTTTCGTGCGATCCAAGCTCAACGTGATAACGCTGACGCACGCTTTCAACGTCGCTCGAACAATCAAGTGCTCACGGGAAGAGCGACTTGCAATCTTCTCCACATTGTTCAGATCGGGGTTCAAAGGATTTGACACCAGCCAAGCGCTTCTCGAAGTTCTCCATGTAGATCCTACGGATGTCGAGACGTCGGTGCTCTTGCTGGAGTATGGCGCCTCTGTTGATCATCAAACCGGCTCTGCAGTGCAGAGCGCGGCCGCGGCGGGTTCTTTGCAGCTACTAGACATCCTGTTAGCCAAGAAGCCAATTCAGAGTAGTCGAGATGCAGCGTTCCGAGCTGCCACGGCCTCGACGTTGGACATTGAGCAAAGGAGAAACGTCTACGTGGCGTTACTTGAGACCGGAATTACTCGAGACCTTATCAGTGCAGCACTGCTGGTTGCGACTGGTCAAGCCACCATCGACAAGACACTGCTGTCACTCTTAATTGGCTACAACGCATCGCTAGACTTCCAAAATGGCGGTGCTGTCTACAAGGTAGTGACGAAGGGTGATTTCGACACAGTCAAAACCATACTTACCGGCACCGTAACGCAAATGAAGACACTGGAATTCTCATTCAGCGCGTCTATTGCTCTGGAAGAAGAAGCACGCTACGAGATAGCAAAGCAGCTGTTAGAGAAAAAGCCGGGCGTCAGCGCTAGTGTCGTCTCTCGCCATCTGGCCCAGGTAGTCAGCCAAGGTGACCACAAGCTACTAAGTCTCTTGATGGAGTACAAACCAGAACCATCGTATAATAACGGTGAGAGTTTGGTGCTCGCTGCCAGAGCTGGAGACGCGGTGTCAACGGCGATGCTAGTCAAGTCAAAGATACCCAAGAAAGACCTGAACCGGGCATTCGCGGCAATGCTCGACCAGCACGCCATTCAGGAAACACCCGGTGGATTGGAAACAGCAAGCATCCTGTGTCCATTGGGTATCGAGCAAAAGCTGCTCGATCGCGCTCTGCTCAACGCCTTTGACGATCCCAGCAACCAGACAACGAAGGACCTGGTTGAACTGCTTATTCCATATAAGCCTGATTTCAATGGGGAGGACGGCAAGGTTTTTGGCGTTGCTGCCAGTAGCGGAGAAATGGAACTCTTCCGGCGCATGGCTGCGCAAAAACCCGACTTTGATGTTGTTATTCCGGCTCTGATTACTATTTTCTCAGTTGATATGGATGGCTGGGAGACGGAGGATGAAGGTGAGGATGAGAAAGAAGAGATCGAAGAGGTTAAAGAAGTGGCGCAGACAGAGGAGAAGACAGAAGTGAAGACAGAAGCGAAGGAAGAGCAGAAGGAGGAGGAAGTCATCTCGCCTACCGCTGGCGAGAATGTGCCAAAGCAAGAGGAAGAACCTAAACTAAAAGAAACAAACGAAGAGAAACTTGTGAGGTATCTCCAACATCTTGAGGACTGCGGTCAACGGGGCGACACTCCACTCTCAGACTTTGTCCTCTTCGGGGCCATGTGGAATTTCCCCAAAGGCAGGCTTCTAGTGAAGCATCTCCTCGATTACGGCTGCCCTGCAAACAGCAAGACGGAGGCAAACGTGGATCCGTCTGGTAAGCTTCTTCGTGTCGGGCACCCGGTTGCGGACGAAGTCATGACGGCTTTGATCTGGACTTTGACCAGTACGGAACCAGAGATAAGCGAGGAGTTGGCTTTGGAGATCCTACTGAGGGAGAAAGATGGTAAGTTTTCGATCTGTAATAATAGCCAAAATAGCTTACTAACTATCATGGCAAAGCCGAATTAGAATTCGTGACGCCCACTTCTCTTCAATCAGCCGTGTCTATCGCCAGTGCTGCAGGACGCGCTACGGTCCTCAAGCGAATCATTGAGATTGGTATTGATCTGACCCTTCGTGACGCATGGGAAAAGTCACCTTCTTTCTACGCGGCCGGTAACGGGCACAAAGAAGGCATCGAAATTCTCCATGATGCGGGCATCAGGGTCAATGATGGCAGCCTTCACGAGGCCGCGCGGGAAGGCCACTTCGAAATCGTCGAGCTGCTGTTGGCAAACGGCCACCGCGCGGACTTCCCGTCCAGTCTTCACACATATGAAGATGTTGGTATTACGGCACTGGAGGAGTTGTGTCTGTTCTCTGCGCCCGGAGAGGATCTCAATGAATGGAAGAAGAAGTTGCATAGTTGCATAAAGCAGTTGCTCCCCTCGAAGGGTACAGACGTTGGCAAGAGTGGTGGAAAGACGCTGCTGCATTTCGCTTTGCAGAACAGCAATCCCCTGCCCGTCACGCGAGCCATACTGGAATTTCCAGCAGTTTGGGAGAACCTCAACCACCCCGTTCACTTGTACCGCGACAGCGAGGGCTACTTTTACTCACCCACCAAATACGTCGAGTATTTCGTCACGTCTGCCAGCCCCGAAGTTCAGGCTCAGCTGATCTCTCTTCTCCACGCAAATAAATGCGACGACAAATTTTACGCCCACACCGTGCAGCAACCGGCTGGTGCTGTGGGGTTGCCAGATGACATTGCTCTGGCGGTCGACAAGCAGAATCGCGCCGACCATGCACACGCTGAGGAAATCAAACGGCAGAAAGAGATTGCAGAACGAAAACGTGCCATAGAAGCAGAAGACTACGAGCGCCAGATCGCCACGGACAAGGAGCGCCACGAACTCATCATGCGGCAGCAACGCGAGCAAGAAGCCAGCGAGCGGGACATAGCAGAGCGTAAACACAACATGATGCGCAGCCAGGCGCAGAAAATGGAGCGCGAACGGCAAACGGCACTCGCAGAGGAGAACCGTATACGCCTGCAAGCAGCGCGAGAGGAAGCGGCGCATCGCCAGGAGATGCGAGAGAGAGAGCAGGCTGCTGAGCTGAATCACAAAAGGAGCATCGCGCAACAGGAATACCAAGCCTTAGAGCAGAAGATGGCCATGGAGCAGCGCATCATCAGCGAGCGGGAACATGCTGGGCAAGTGGAAGCGCGGAGAGTGTCGGAAATGCTGGAGAAGAGAAAGCAGACTGCGCATTATGAAGCCCAGCAGAGGGCGGCGAGCTATAACAATAACGGGTACTGAGCGTGGGCTGTTGAACAGAATTCGATTATTGGTGTATATATCGTCATATTTGGGGAGCCTGGGGTTGTAATTACGCATGAATTTGAGGCGCCCCAGTAACAAACACTTATACATAGAAACTGGAAGGCAAGCGGAAATAGCTGTAACTAAGGAAACACATGCATCGATGGCAACGACAAAGAATGATGTAGGCAGCAAGAAGATCGCGATAGGGGCGTAGAGGAAGCCTCGGTGGCGCTAGTTGTTCTGACGTCGTGAAACAAACCCTGTATGTCTTTCAACCCAGAGTGCAGCCTTCCTTTCACATCGCCAACAACACTGGAAATCCTCCAGTAACTACAGCAAAAATGGCATCAGACGAGTCGCTCCCAACACTAAAGATCCTCATGATCGGCCCATCCGGCGCAGGGAAGTCCGCACGTAAGAACCACCCCAACTCGCTGCACATGCACGCATCTAACCGCATCACAGTACTCATACGATACTGCGATGACCAGTTCGACTCCGAATCCTCGACTGCCACCATCGGCGTAGACTTCAAAGCTCGAGACAGGCAAGGTCGAGGTTGACCCGAAGGATAGAGATCAGGCTTGTAAATGATACTTGAGGTATCGATACCTTATCGATATAGTACTAGTATTAATCAGTATCGCTAATATCGATACGGTATCGATACGGTATCGATATTTTTGGCCGAATACGGTTAATTAAGCGAGCACGGTCAATCTCTCATTGCCCCTCTTTCTCTTTAATTTTTCCCTATCGTATAATAATTTTAAATAAAACGAATTATATAATAGTTTCTTTATTTAAATTAATATTATCTTTAAGTAATTTAATTATAAGAGAATTAAATATAATTACTTAAATAAAAAATAAGTTTAATAAAAAATAAAGATTTAATATTTAAGTATATTATCGTTTATTAATAATTAACGAGAAATAAGATTATTATTATTATATATAATATTCTTTTAATTTAAATAAACTATTATATAATAAAAAATATTTTAAAAATATAAAGAAGTATTTATTTAAATATTATAAAAGCGTTATTAATAAATTATTAAATAAGAATTAAATTAAGAATTAAATTAAGATTTAAAAATAACTTTAATGTCTTTATACTCGAGTTTAAATTAATAATTATATTAATGAGTTTAATATTTTTATTTTATAAATATAACTTAATAAATTAATAATTATAAAAACTTTAATTTCTTTAATTATTATATAAAATTTATTTTATAATATTATTAAATAACTTAAGTTTTATATCTTTTATTAAATATTTAATTTAAAAAATAAAAATATTATTTTTTTAAGTTATAATATAATTTAAGTTAAAGTAAAGAATATTTTTAATATATATAAAAATATCGTATAATAGAAATTATAATTAATTCTTATATAAATTTATATTATTTATAATATTTAAACCTCTTTAAATAAATTATTATTTTTAATAATTTATATATACTTTATTATATATATTTTATAAAAATAAAAAATTCTTTTTATTTTTAAAAAAATATTTAATTATAATAAATAAAATTAATTTAATATTTTATTCTTAATCCTTAAAGATTATAATATTATATAATAACTTAATATAATTATTATTAATAATATTTTTATAAATAATATCTTTTATTAATTTTTTAAAATTTATATAAAAAATAAATTATTAATAAATTTATATAAAAATAAAATAAATTTATTATAAAAAATAAATTATTAATAAATTTATTATATAAGTTATATAATTAACTTTATTATATAAGTCTTTTTATTTATAAATATAATTTAAATAAAAGAATTAAAATTATATAATAATAATAAAGAAATTAAAACACTTATAAATAATATTAAAAATAAATATTATTTAATTAATTAAATTAGTTTTATTTACGAGATTATTTAAAGTTTAAAATATTAAAGTAATTTTATTTAATTTAAATTTTAAAGTATTTAAGTTTAAATTATTATTTTTTTTATTTTATTTTCTTTATTTATAAATATTTAATAAATTATAATATTATAAGTCTTTAATTTAATAATAGTTTAAGATTATTAATAAAGCTTAAAATATTTATAAAATATATTAATAGTTTTATAATTTACTTAATAAAATCATTATGAGTTTTCTTAATATTCTTAATTATTTTTAATATATAAATATTTAAATTTATCTTATTTTTATTTTTTGTCTTTTAAATTAAATTCTTATATATTAATTTTTTTTTTTTTATTATTTTTTTTTTAATAAAGTTTTTAATTATTTATTAAAGTATATTATATTTATTAAATAAAGTTTAATACTTTAATTTAATTTTATTATTAATCTTTATTAATTTCCTTTTTAATTCTAATAATTTATTTTTATTCTTTTTTATTATTTATATTATTATAATAACTTTTAATTTATTAAAGTCTTATAAATAATAAAATACTCGTTTTTTTTTAAATATTTTAAAGAGATTAAATTTATTTTATATTAATTAAAAAATAATTTATAATACTTATAAATCTAATTTATAAATAAATCTTTTAATATTATATAATTTTTTTTATTATACTTAAATATCTTAATATTAAAGAAGTATAATATTTAATTAATTTTATAATAAGAATTAAGATTTTTTTTATTTAAAGAAATATTTAAACTTATAATTTAATTATATACGAATAAGATTTAATCTTTAATCATTTACTTAAAATAATCGAATAAATAATATAAAATTTAAATTTCTTTAAATACTTTTTTTTTTAAAAAAAGAATTAAAGTTATAATAATTGTCTTTAAAGTAGAATTTAGGATTAAAATAAAAATTATATATTTTATTTTTAAAATCTTTTTTATTTTATTAATTATCTTTTATTTCTTATTAAATAATAAAATTAATTATATTAATAAATATCGCGAAAATAATAAATGACTTTATAAAAAATATAAATATAAATAATTTATTAAGATTATAATTTATTTTTAAGTAAACGAAAAAAAAAAATAATAAAAATTATTTAAGAATATTAATAAAAATAAAATAATATAAAAATATTAAAAATAAAAAAAATAAAAAATAATAAATAAATTAAACTTTATAATTTATTTCTTAATAATATATTATATTAATTATTATAATATTTAAATTAAGCTCGTTTTAAATTATTATTTTTTTAATATTTTATATTTTTATATTAAAGTATCTTTAATTTTAATAATAAATAATATTAATAAATCTTTATTTATTAAATTATAAATATTTAAAATAAATTAAAGTTATAAAAATAAAATAATTATTTATATATACGGAAAATACGCATTATTATATAAATATTATAATAATATATTTTATATATTATAAAAAATACTTTTATTATTATATATATACTTTATTAAATAAATTATACTTAAAGATTATTATATTATTACTCGGTTATTATCGTTTATTTTTATATAAATTAAAAATAAAAAACTAGTTTATATATTACTTTCCTTAAATTAATTTAATTAATTTTAATTAATATTTTTATTTATTAATTAAAGTAAGAAAAAATTAATATAAAAATTAAATTAATATTAAAATATTATTAATATTAAAATATTATTAATATTATAAAATTATTAATATTAAAGAATTATTAATATTATTAAATTATTAATATAAATATTTTATTAATATAAAGAAATTATTAATATTAAGAACTTAATAATATTATTAAATTATTAATATAAATAATTTATTAATATTATAAATTTAATAATATTAAGAAGTAATTAATATAAATAATTAATTAATATAAAAAATATAAACTTAAGTTTTTACTTATATTATTATTTTTTACTTAATATAAATATTAAATAAATAATTATAATTATTAAAATAATATTCTCTAAATTACTTAAATATTTATATTATTTATAATCTTTTATTATTAGAGTAATTTTATAATAAGACTATATATAAAAAATAATCTTAAAGACTTTAAAAATAAAATAATAATTTAAAATTAAAAAGTATATTTTTTTTATTTTAAAAAAAATATTATATTAATATAATATAAATAAATTATAATAATACTTATATAAATATTTATTTTTTATAAAAATTAAATTTATTTATATTTATTATAAAGACTTTAATATAATTAAATATTAATAATATTATTATTATTATAATTCTTATTATTTTTATTATTATATTTATTTATATTTTTTTTTTTATAAATATAAAAAAGATTTTTTTTTTATTTCTTTACTTTTATATATTTTTTATTAATTATTATAAGATTTTTTCTTATTATTTAAAGTAATATATTTATTTATATTAATAAAATTATTAAGAATATATTTTTTATAATATTTATTCTTAAATTTATTAATATTTATTTTCTTAAATATATAAAGTTTATATATTTAATATAATAAAAATTAAATTAAGTAAAATATAATTATAAAAAATAAATTAATTTAAGGATTAAGAATTAAATATTAAAGAATTCTTTTTAAAAATAATTTAAATTAATAAATTATATTTAAGTAATAATATTATTTTAATTTTTATATTTTATTTATTCTTTAATTCTATTAATAATATATAATAAAATAAATTAAATAAATAAATTTATTTTATTATTTTTAATAAATATTTATAATATTAAAAACTTTATTTTTATATTTTTTTTAATTTATAATTATATTAATATTTTTATTTAAGTTATTATTAATAATTTAAGTTAAAAGAATAAATATATTATAATAAAGACTATAAAGTTATTAATTATTATTTTATAATTATTATTATTTAAATAATATAAAAACTATAACTTTTAATAAAATATAAATATTTTAAATTTAAAAATATTTTAAAGATAATACTTTATATTAACTTATAAAAAAATTATAAAAAATTTAATTAATACTAAACTTTAAATATTATATTATTAAAAAAATTAAATTAAAAATAAAGAATTAAGATTATTTTTTTAATAAAATTTAAACTTTTTATAATAAATTCTCCGAGATTTAAGTCTTTTTAATAATTTATAAAATTAAATAATATTTTTATAATTAAGTTAAGTAATAAATAATTTATAAAAAACTAATAATAATTCTTATTATATTATTTATATAGTCGGCTTTATAAATACTTATTAATATATAAATAATATAATTATAACTTTAATATTCCTTAATAATATTATAATTTAATTTATAAATCTTATTATTATAATTCTTTTATTAAAATAAAAATAAAAAATTTTATTATTATATATTTATTTATAAAAATTTATTTATAAAAGAATTAAGATTATAATTTATATATATATATATTTTAATATATAAATAAAAATAATAATTATATTTTTAAAGTAAAAAAATTATATAATTAATTTTATAAATACTTATTTTAAAGAATAAAATCCGTAAATTAAATATTTAATAATATAACTTAATAATATATTATATAATTTTTTAATTATTAAGTAAATAAAAAAAAAATTATATTTTTAATACTTATAATAATAATAAAATAAATTATTATTTAAATATTATATTAATAAGTTTATAAAATATATAATATATATTATTATTAATATATAAATATAAAAATAATATTAATCCTTAAAAAATAATTATAAGATTATAATAATATAATATTTAAGTATTTTTTATAATTTTAGCTTTATTTAAAATAAAATAAAAAGGCGTTCTTTTAATTTAATAAAATATAAAATTAAATAAATTTATAAATCTTTTTATTTAATTCTTTATTTTAATATTTAGAAATTATAATAATTTTTATATAATAAAATCTAAATAAATATTAAGAAAAAGCTTAAAGTTTTTATTAATTTTTATTATAAATTTTAATATTTTAATTTAATAAATTATTAAAAAAAGATTTTAAAATAATAATAAAATATAAAATAAAAATACTTAAGTCTGATTAATACTTAAAATAATTTTTAATACTTTAATAATAAAACTAAAAAATAATAAGTTTAATATAATATATTTTAATAAATAAATACTTATAAATAATAAACTTTAAAATTTTAAATAAAAATAATAAATAATTTATACTTCTTAAAAAAAAGTATTAATTTAATAATTATTTAAGAATTAAAATATAATTATTAAATAAAATAATAAAACTTAAATATTATTATATAATATAATTAAGTATAATAAAAAATATTTAATATATAATTACTTAACTTTAAAAATAAAAACTATATTTTAAGAAAATTAAAAATACTTTAATTTAAGATTATATAAAAAAAAATATAAAAAAATCGTCTTTTATACTTAAGGATTATAATAATAAAATTTTATTTTAAAACCGGGAATATAAATATAAATTATAATTTAAGTTTTTTATTATTTAAATTAATACGAATATTAATTTTAAATTATAAAATTTTTTAAAAATTATAAATTATAAAAAAATTAAATAATTATATAATTATTAATTAATTAAATAAGGCCTTAAAATATATTAATTAAATACTTTAAAAAATATTATATTTATTTAATAATATATTTTTAACTTTTTATTATTAATTTATAAAATCCCGAAATATTATAAATTATATTATTAAATATATAAAATATAATAAAAAAAAAAAAAAAAGTTTTTTATAAATAATATAAATTATTAATTATTTTAAAATTATTATAAAATTTTATTAAATAATTTAAAATTTAAAATTATACTTAAAGTATTTAATTAAATTATATTATATATATTTTTCTTAATTATTAAAATTTAGAATTACTTAATTTAATAAATATATTTATAAGAAATAAATAAATAAATTAATTAATATAATTAAGATTTATTTTTATAAATTAATTTAAGTATAAAAATATAATTTTTTTTATTTTTATTTTTTTATTTTTTTATTTTTTTATTTTTATAATAATATTATTTTTTTATATCTTTTAATTATAAAATATTATATTTAAATTTTTATCTTATAATAATAACTTAAAATACTTTAAGTTTAAATATTAATAATAAATTATTTATTAAGCTTTAAAGTTATTAACTTATAAAATAAATTAATTTATTTTAAAGAACTATAATAAAACATTAAAGTTAAATATTAAATTAATAATAACTTTTAATTATTTTTTTTATTTTAAAGAAATTATATTTATTTTTATAATAAAATACTTATATTTTTATTAATATAAATTAATTTAAAATATTATAAAAAATTTAAAATTATTAAACTTTATATTAATAAAATAATTAAATATAAAAAGATTATATTTAATTTCTTTTATAATATAAAAAATAAAACTTAATCTTAATTATAATATTTTAAAAAGACTATATTATTATTATTAAAAATTAAAGAATTAATAATTATAAATATAAAATAAAGTCTTTAAAGAAATCTTAAATATTAATAAAAAGAACTTGACTTTTATAATATTTTTAATATAAGTTTTAAAAATTTAAGTCTTAAAAACTAAAATAAGTTTTAATTTATATTATATATAACTTTAATTAATTAAAATTAAATTTTTTTAAGACTTATTTTTTTAAAAAAATTAAATTTAAAAAAAAAATATATAATATAAAATAATAAATAATTATTATTATTAAAGATTTAAAACTTAATCTTAAATATTATAAAGATTATTATAAATAAATTAATAAATTAATAAATTAAATAATAAAAATAATCTTAAAATATATAATAATTTATTTTTTAAAAAAAAATATTATATTAATAAGTTTTAAAATAATATAAATTTTAAAATCTTATAAAAAAAAAAAAAAATAAATAAAAGTAATAAAAATAAATAAAAAAAAAATAAAAAAAAATTAAATTTTAAAAATAAATATTTTATTAATTAAAATATTTATTATTTTTTTTAATATATTAAAAATATATATAAATAAAATAATAAAATAATAATAATAAATAATTTAAATTAAAAATATAAATAAACTTAAATTTTATAAATAATAAATAAATAAAAAATTAAAATAAATTTATTTAAGAAAGTTTTAATTTTAAGAAAATATATTCGTTTTAATTAATTTAATTTTTTTTTATTTAATTTATTTTTATTTAACTTAAGTTTATATTTAATTTTTACTTTAATTAAGAATAATATTATTATTTACTTAATAATAATTTTAATAATAAATTTAATTATATTTTATAAAAGAATAATAATAAAAATATTTATATAAAATATTATATATATATTTATTATAATAAAAAAAATAATTATAGGGAAAATAATAATAAAAATAACGATAAAGATAATAATCAAGAAAAAAATATTAAAAAAAATAATAATAATAATAAAGACTATAAGTTATTAATTTAAAATAAATAAAATAAAAATATTTTTTTATTTTAAAAATCTTAATTCTTTAAATAACTCTTAAATATAAAATAATTTATTTATTAATTATTATAATTAAATAAAGATTATTTTTTTTATATTATTTTATACTTTATAATTTACTTAATTAATATATTAAGTAATAATCAAGATTAATAAATTATTATTCTTGCTTGACTATAAATAAAGACTTATTTTTTATATTATTAAAAAAAAATTAATTCCTCTTATATTTTTTTTAAATCCTTAAATAATTAACTTTATTATAATAATAACGTTATTATATTTTCCGATAATATTAAAGGAATTATTATTTCTTAATAATTATTATTTTTATAAAAAGGATTAATTAATTCCCGCCCGATTAAAGCTTAATTTTATTATTATAATAATAAAATATAAATACTTTATATCTTAATCGACTTTTTTATATTTATTATAATTTAAGATTAATATAAAGATTAAAGTTTATTATATTAATTATTAAAATTATAAATTTAAGAAGGAGAGAGGATTATAGAAAGTAATTATTAATAAGAATATTTATAGATTTATTAATACTTTATTAATTTTATTTAAATATAAAAATAAAATATTAAAGATAAATATATCCTTGATAAATTTATTAATTATTTATATTAAGTATTATAAAAAACTAGATTTCTAGTATAAGATTAATTATATAAATTAAATTATTAATAGAATTTTTAAAAATTTAATCCTTGACTTATTAGACAAAGAGATTAAAAAAATAATCTTTAATAAAGAAATTATTATAAAGGGAATATTTATAAATATCATTAAGACAATAAATATAAATAATTAATAAAATAAATAATATATATTAATATTAGTTTTTAAAAATTAATTAATAAATTAAATAAATTAAATAAAGAAATTAATTTTAATATATTTTTAAATTTAAAATTATTTTATATTATTATTAAAATAATATAATATATCTTAAAAATAAATTTAATAATTTTATAATATAGTCTTAATATTTATATTTTTATATAAAAATCTTTAATTTATAAATATATAATATTAATCTAATTTTATATTTTCTAGATTTAATATAAAAATATTTTTTTTAAATTTTTTTTATTTTTAAAAAATAATATAAAAAAATATATTTTTTTTCTTTATTATTTAATTTTATAATAATAATCTTTATTTAAAAAAACCTAAAAGTCCTCTTTAAATTTTTAATTTATTTTATTTATTAAAAAATATTTTTTTATTATTAATCTAAATATTATTATAAGTTTTTATTATATAATTAATTTTATTATTAATAATATTTATTTTATTCTTTAAAATCCAAAGAATAAAATAAATTAAAGTTAAAGTTTTATCTTAATTAAGACTTACTTAAAATATCTTAGACTAAATTATTTATATATTTAGTTTTTTTTTTAAATCTTAATTTAATTAAGTCTTATTTTTATTATTGATTTAATTTATTTATTACTTAATAATCTTTATAAATAATAATCACTATAACCCGTGTTTATAATTTAGATTATAATAAAATAATATAATAAATATAATTATAAATATTATAATTATTATTTATATAATATATACGATCTTATTATTTATATTATATACAAGAAAGAATAAATCGACTAGATATAATTTTATAAAATAAATATTTATAAATAATTAATATATTATAATAAAATAAAATAAATTACTAGGAATAAGATTTAGTTTTATAAGTTTTAATAAATAAAATTAATATAATAACTAGAATACCTTAAAATAAATAATATTAAAAATTAAAATAAAAAAAATAATTATTAAATAAATAAGGCTTAAAGATTATATTAATTATATCCTTGATTATAGACTAAAGAATAAATCTATATATATAGTATTCGTGAGTATTAATATAAATATTTTTTATTTATATAATCTTAAAGTTTATTTTTTTATTTATTTTTATTTAATTATTATATTAAAAATAAATAAAAAAATAAATATAACTAAGAGTCCATTAACTTTTATAAAAATTAAAATAATAATCATAAATATATAAATCAAGATATAAAAGAAAAAATAATTATATATTTTTAATAAATTTTAAATAAAGATTATTAATGTCAAGATGATTTTATTTATTAAATTTTTAATAATAATTATAATATTTATTAATAAAAAATAAATAAAAAATATTTATATAAATAAAAATATATAATAATAAATCTAAATATAATTTTTAATAATTTAATATAAATAATATCCTTATATATTTATAAATAAATAAAATATAATTAAGATTACGATAATGATTAAAACTAATATTATAAAAAATAAAACTTTTTAAATAATTATTATTAATTAACTTAAAAATAAATTTATTTATTATAGTCATAAAATTATATTAATTAGATACTTAATCTAAAAAAATAATTTTATAATTATAATTAAAAATATAAAATTAAGTATAAAAAAATAATAAAGAAATAAATAATAATTATTTAAATATATTATTATTATTAATTAATTAAAATATTATATTATATTATATTATTAATTATAGTTTTTTATTTAAGTATTTAGATAAAAAAGACTTAAGCTTTAAGCGTTAAAGTTATAAGTAATATTAAGAGTATTTTATTAAAATAAATAAAAATAAAATTTATAAAAAAAAATTTATTTAAATAAAATTAATATTATTTAATCTCAAGATTATATTAAATAATCTTTATATATAAATAATAAATTAAATTAATCTAAGGCCTAATAAATAATATAGTCAAAAGTTATAAAAAAAATAAAAAATAAATAATTAAATAATTTTTTTAATATAAATATTTTATCCAAAATAATAAAAAAATATTATTATAATTATTATTATTATTCGTTACTCTTTGACTAATTCTTTATTATTAATTTATCCTCTTTATAAAAATAGTCTTAATAGTCTTTAATTTCTTTATTAATATATTTTATTAATATAATTTTATATATAAACTAAAAAAGTTTTAATTTATTATTATTATATATACGTTACTATATATATTATAAAATTATTACTTAATTATATAAATAAAGAATTATTTCTTTAATCTCAAGATAAGGAAGAGATATATTCTTTTATAATTATTTTATTTTAAATTATTCTAAAATCTAATATAGTCCCGAATTTTTTTTTAAATAATATAATAAACTATAATAATAATAAGGATTATAAGTATTAGATAAATTTAATATTTATTTATATATAAAAAACTAATATTTAAAAAATCTAAATAATTTAATTTTTTAATATCTTTAAGTTTATTTTTATTATTAATAATATTTAATAAAAGAAGAATTAATAATATTATTAATTTAAGTAAAATAAAAATCCTTAATATAATTTATAAATATTAATCAAGAAAATAATTTTTAAATCCAGATATATATTTTAAATTAAAATCCGGTATTAATAAAAAAAATATTTATAGATATAATAAATTTAGTTTTTATTTTAAATCCAGAATTTAATATATTTATTAATAATTATTTATTAATATAATTCTCTTTAATAAATTATATTATTTATTAATATTTAAAAAAATTTTATTTTAAAAATATATATATTATAATTCTTAATTTAAGGATTATTTTTAATATTATAAAAAATATTAAAAAATATTTAATGACTTATCTTAAATCTTTTATATATTTTTTATAATTTAATTAAAAATATTATTAATATTATTATTTATAATTATAAATAATAATATAAATAAATAAAAATAAAAATAATTATAATAATTTTTTAAAAAAATATTTAATCTTGAATTATTAAATAAATAAATTTATTTATATTATAAATATAATAATTATTATATTATTTAGATCTTATATCTTAATAATTATTAGATTATCCGGATTTTATATTTTTTAATAATTTATTTAATATTTATAAACTTAGGAATAATAATAAATTTCAAGATAATAAAAAAAAAAATTTTTTATTAATTAATAATTTTTTAATATTATAATATAATATAATTTATATTTAAATAAATAATATTAAATAATTATTTAGTTAAAATTTTATATAATTTAAGTTTTTTATTAATATAAATAATAATTTTATTATTTTAGTATTTAGATCTTTAAGTTAAATATTTTATTTTTATTATTTATATTTATAATTTTTATATTTATAATTTTTATATTTAAATCTATAATATTTTTATCTTTAGTTTTTACTTTATTTAACTAATTAAAATTTTTATTAAAATCTTAACTTTTTTTTTATTAGACTTATTTTTATTTAGATCTTTATTATTTTTATCTTTAATTTTTATTTTATCCGATTAATTAAAATCTTAATTTTTTTTTTATTAAACTCGTCTTTATCTAAATCTTTATTAATATTTATAATTAAATCTTTAATATTTTTATTTTTTATTTATTCTTTATTAGATTTATTTTTATTAAGACCTTTATTAAAATTTATAATCTTTATATTCTTATGTTTAATATTCTTATTTTTAGTTTTTTTTTATATTTATTAATATAATTATTATTTTTTAATTCTAATAATAAAGTATTATTATTAATAAAAAATCTTAAAGTTATATAATTTTTAAAATCTTTAAGACTTATTTATAAGTTTATTATTAAGATATTTAATTTATTTATATTATTAATAATAAAATATAATATTATTAAGTTAATATATTTTTAATAAAATTAAAAAAATAATTTATTTTTTATATTAAGTCTTGTTTAAACTAGGAATATATTAAGATTAATTAAATAATTTATATTAAACTTTATAATATTAATTAATAAATATATTTTTTATTATAAAAATTATTTTATTTAAATAAAATATTTTTATTTATAAATAAAAATTTAAAATTATTTTTATTAAATTAAACTTATAATAAATTATTAATATAATATTATAAATAATTATATTCTTTTATAATATTTTATAATTTATAAAATATTTTTTACTTTAATAATATTTTTATTTATAAAACTTATTATTTTATTTATAGTTTAAAGTCGCGGGAAATATTATTATAATATATTATATCTTAAAGAAATAAATTAATTATTATAAAGGATTTAAAGTTTTATTTAAATTAAAAATAAAAAAATAAAATTTTTTTAATCTCGATTATTTTTATATTTTGGTTTTAGATATTAAATACTTTATATAATATTATTATAATAATTATTAAATAATCCTTAACTTTAAATATTATTATTATTAATAAGTTTATCTAGAAGATATTAAACTTTAGAATAAATTTAGAATTAATTATCGCCGATAATATCCTTAACTTTAAATATTATTATTATTAGTGAGTCTATTAAAAAATATTAAACTTTTAGATAATATTTAATAATTTAAAATCTTGAATAAATAAATAAATTAATCGCCGCCGATAGTGCCCATAGTTTCCAGAAGATTAAGAATAATTAATTTAGACCCCTTAAAGATATAAATATTAATCCAAGTTAATTATATCGATAGATTATAATTAGCCGCGACTTTATTATAAGGATCAAGATTATTATCTTTATTTTTTATTAGTTATTTATATTATATCTTTATTATTTAATAATTTTAATTATTTATAATATTATAAATTATAAATTTTAAAATTTTTTATTTTAATTCTTTATTTAATTATATAGACGATAAATAATATTAGATTAATAAATTCTTGATTTATAATAAAAATAATTAATTAAAATATTAATATAGACTTTAATTAATGATTATAAAATATATATCTAGTTATTAATTATTTTTTTTTATAAATAACTTATCTTGACTCATGATGTTTATTCTTATATTCTTTATAATTTACTTTATTAATATTTTTATAATTTTATCTATATTTATTGATTAATATAAAAAATTTATATAATTAAATTTTATTATATATAATTTTGACTATATTATTTAATATTATTTTTTTATTATTATTAATTTTTTAATATAATTAGTCCGTTGGCTTTAGCTTTAAAAAGACTAAAATATTTTTTTATTTTTTATAATTTATTATTTATAAATAAATATTAAAAAAAATAATATAATGATTTTTTTTTAATGTCTTAGATTATATTTAAATTCTTATAAAATAATATATAAATTTAGGAAACGGATTAATTTATTAAAAAAAAATTTATTATTTAGATTTAATAATAATTCTTAATTATTTATAATAAGATTCTGAATACTTTAAAATATCTCGATATTGTCGATAAGATTTATTAAGATATATAAGTTCATGACTTTGTTTAATATATTCGGGAAAAATATTTAATTTTAATACTTAATATTAAATAAAATTATTTTAGATATTATATTATTAAAAAAACTCCAGGTATTATTATTTATAAAACTCTTTATAATATTATTATAATTTATATAATATTATTTATATATATAATAATCTTAAATATAAAATTTAGTTATAATATTAAAGTTTAGAGACTTCGGGAATATAATCTTAAGAATTATTTTATTAAAGATAATATTATTTAATAATAAATAATCTAATTATTATAAATAAATTCTATTAAATATAAATATAAAAAAAAGTCTTGACTATTTTATAAATCTTTTATTAACTTTAGGAATAAATTAATAAGATATGGCTAACTATTAAAATTAAAATAATTTTAATTTATTTTTATAATTGGAGTATTTTCCCAATCAAGCTCCCTTTCCCGTGATAGTAATACTCCGGTAAATCCCTAGTTAAAACTCCTAATATAAAGCTTTAAGCCTGGCCCAGAATTCTTATTATAATTATATATCTAGTCCATGAATCTTACCCGAATTAAAAACTATAGATTAAGTTAGTTATATTTAATTAATGACTTGTCTAGACTAAAGACAAATATTTATTATTAATTAATATTTAATATAAGTTACCGGAGGCCAAGTTTAAGAATCTTATAAATACTTTTAATAAAAATTAAAATAATAAATAAAAAAAATCTTTTATTATAATAAAAATAAAATTAAGACTTCTGGATTTATAAAATAAACTAAAATATTAATATTATAATTCTTTTTATTTTTATTAAATTAATTATAAAAATAATTAATATTAAACTTTTAATAATATTAATAAATTTAAGGAATCTGGGACTATTAAATTAATAAAGAGATTTATATAATATTTTATTTTATTTTTATAAAATTAATTATATTATTAATTAATATTAAATTTTTAATAAAATTAATAAAATTATTTAAAGAATTTTAATAAATTTATATTTCTTTATCTATAAGAAATTTTATTTCTTATATATAATAAAATATTAATATTTAATTAAATATAATATAATTAAAATATATTAAAGTTAAGTTTTTTTTTTTTTTATTCTTTTATTATAAAGACTTAATATTATATAATTTATATATAAATACCCGAGTATTATAAAGACTTATATTTAATATTATTATAACTCATGATATTCGGGATAAATAATATTTTAAAATTAAAATATATAAAATAAAAAAAATTTATATTATAATAATATATAAATTATTTTATAAATTTAAGACCAAGTTTATTAAAATTAAATATATTAAAGTTTATATCCACGAGAGGAAATAATAAAAACTAAAATATTTAAAATATAATATATTAAATATAATATATAATAATTATTTATAAAAATATATATTTAAACTATATAATTATTTTTATTTAATAATATATATCACTTTTTAATAATTAGTCAAAAATTAATTTATAAAGTTATATACTTAAAATTATTATTATAATTATATTTTATAAATAAATAAATTATAATCTTATAAATAATATAAATAAATAATTAATTATAATTAAAATATAGATTAAAGAATAAATTAAAAATAATTATTCGGGGAGTTTATATATAAAAAATAATTTATTGTTTTATATTATAATATAAAAAGTATTATATTAAGAAATTAAAAAAATTATAAATTTTATTATTTAGTATATTACTTTAAATATAAAAACTTTTTAATGTTTTAATAAAATTATTCGATAAATATTTATATTTATATATATAAAAATAATTATTAATTAATTTTAAATAATTATTATTTATTATAAGATATATATAAAAAAATTAATATAAGATTTTTTATAAGATTTTTATTTAAGAATAAAAATAATAAAAAATTATACTTAAAGACTAAAGAAGAATTTATATAATACTTAAATAATTATTTATTAAATATATAATATTTTTAATCTCTAGTTAAAAAATATTTAATAAAGAATAACTAGATTATTAAATATATCGAGAAGTCCTTATATTTAAAATTAAGAGATATAAAGAAATAATAAAATTATTTAATTATATATTTAAGAAAATTATATAAAATAATAAAATTATAAATTTTTTTAATAATTAATATATAATAATTCCTAAATTTAAAGTTTATTAAATAATTCCAAAATCTAAAAATTCTTTAATAAAAACTTCTTTAAATAAAAAAACCTTAAAAATAAATAAATTTATTTCTATAAACTAATAAAATAAATTAATATAATAATGACTAATATTAATTTCCTTTAAGCCTTATTAATTAAATAAATATAAAAAATAAATTATTATTATTATTTATAGTATTAAAATATTAAATAATTATTAACTTAATTCTAGCTTTGTTTTTTTATTTATAATTATTTAATTATAAAAAGTCTCCGGCAATATAAGATTTATTTAGACATAAAATAATAAATAAATACTTTTTTATAAAAAAAATACTTTAGGTTTAATATTTTTTTAATAAAAAGTCTTATAGAATAATAATAATTTAAAATAAAATTTTATTTAAAATTAATATTAGTTATTAAAATTTATATAATAATTATTCGGAAATCTTATATTTTATTTTAATTATCGTATATAAGTATTTCTATATATTTTTTTTATCTTGATTTTTTTTAAATATATTTATCTTTATAATAATCTTTTATATATAAATAAAAAATCATTATCGTTATAATTTTTTTTATTTTTTTTATTTCTATAAAAAAGATTATTATAACTAGATATCTAGAAAATTCTAATAATATTAATTTTGGCAAAACTTAATAATAATATATATACTTTAATACGAGATTTAGAATCTTAAAATAAAATTAATATTTTTATAAATAAAAAATATTATATAATAATAAGTCTAATTATTTTAATTTATAATTAATCTTGTCTTGATTATAAGTCGTCTATATTAGTTTTTAATTAGTCTTTATTCTTTAATAGTCGGAATAATCTTTAATCCTTAATAAATATAATAATTTAATTTAAATTTTATTATAGATTTATATTCTTCTTTTATATACTTAAAATTAAATTAGACTAAATTAATTAAAAATGTCTTAATTATTAAATTTAAATAATCTTTCTAGATCAAGAGTATTTTTTTTTATTATTTTAATATATTTAAGAATATCGAGTATTAATAAACTTAATTATTAAATTTATTTTTATAATAAATTAATATTAATTCTTAAGTTATTTCCGTAATGACTCTAGTTTATAAAATAAAATTTTTCTATAAGTCTATTAATTAAAGTTAAAGAATTTATTAGGGACTTAGATTATTTTTATTAAAAGATTTAATTTTATCGAAAAAACGACTTTAAAAACTTATAATAATTATATAAATTTATATATAATATTTTTTAATAATTCTTTATTATTTATTATCTTAATTAAGATATTAATTATTTAAATAAAATTATAGTCTAGTTTTGGAATATATTAAAGATCTTTAAATAATATAAATATAAGGCAAAAAAAACTTAAATAAAATTCTAAGGAATAAATAATATTATATAAAAAGAGGACTTAATTTAAATATAACACGGGATATAATAAAATTCTTTATTTTAGAATTAAAGTTTAAGATATTATTTTTTTTATTTTTATTTATTATTTTAATTTATTTTATATATTATATAAAATATTATTAATTATATAATAAATTTTAGTTTTATTTAATAAAAGTATTTTAATTAATTTAATGAATATTAATAAATTTATTATTAAATTTTATTTTTATTTTATATTATTTAAAGTTTTAATTTATAATAAATAAATATAATTAAAATAATTAACTATAAGTTTATAATTAATTAATTAAGTCTTGTAATTTAAGTATTATATATAATAATAATTAAAAAACTTATAAATATTATTATTTAAATAAATAATTTAAAAATTATTATAACGATAATAATATTAATATTATAATATTATTATTTATAATAAAAAGACTTAATAATAAGACTTATAAAAATATAAAATTATTTATTAAAGAATTATAAATCTAGACTATATAATATTATAAAAAAAAAAATTATTTCTAATAAATTATCGATAATTATTTATAAGATTTATTTTTCTTTAATAATAATTTAATCTAAAATAAATATAGTTAAAGCTTATAAATATTTAAAGATAATTATTAATTTATAAATAAGGGAATTTATTAAATAATTATTAAATAATTATTTTCTTGTCGGAATATAATAATTAAATTAATTAATAAATATTTAATTTATATTATATTATTATTTTATTAATTATTAAAATAAATAAATATTAATAATATATAATTAAATTATTAATAATTTATAATAAAATTATTAATAATAATATATAATAAAATTATTAATAATACGGGAGTCTATATATTAATAATATAGTTTATATTATATTAGTCTCGAAGTCTTAATAATAATAATAAAAATATTTAGATTATTTTTTAATAGATTTTAATTATTGGAATATTAATAAAATTAATATAATATCGGGAAAAATTCTTTATATTATAGTAACTAGTCTAATAATTTATTTTATTAAAGTCCTTACTTTATTATAAAATCCCTTAGCTTTAATTTTAAATTATCTAATATAAGAATTATAATTATAATTTTTTATATTTAATTTTTATATTAATAAATAATAATTATCTTGTCTCTTATAAGGACGACTAAAAGTTTAACTTAACGAGGTATATTTTATTATTTATTCTTTATTGGACTTTTTTATAAATTTTATTGATTATAATTTAGTCGATATAAATTATTTAATTATTAATAAAAGAATTAATAATATAAAGAATAACTTTTACGAGATATTATAATTTTATCTCGATAAACTTTAAATTTAGTCTCGAGTATATCACTAATATTTAATAAAATAAATATTTTCTTGATTTTAAAATAATTATTATATTTTAAATTCTTTTTATTATAATCTTAAACATAAAGACAAACCTCGAGGATTTATAAAATATTAATAAATTTATTTAATTAAGTTAAGGATAATTATATATATTTTATATTATTATCTAGAAATTTATTTATTTAATCCTTAATTTATTATTCTTAGCTTAATATAAATTAAAATAATACTAGATTTAAAATACTTCCCGACTTATTTTATTTATTTATTTATTAAACAAGAAGAATATAATAAATTTTTATTTTATAATTATTATATTTATTAATAAAATTCTTAATATATAAAATATAATTAATAATATTAATCCCGATAATAAATATTATTATTATTTTATAATTATTATATTTATTAATAAAATTCTTAATATATAAAATATAATTAATAATATTAATCCCGATAATAAATATTAGTATTATTTTATAATTATTAAATTTATATTATATTTTATATAATTTATCAATAAATATATAAAGTATTTTATTAATATATTTATTTAACTTTGCGATAAATCTTATTCTTGACTTTATTAAAAAAAAATTATTATTATTTTTTAACTCTAGTCCCATTATAAAATTATAAAAGAATATTCTTATAATTTTATAAAAATCCCAAGTCTAGAGATTAAAAAAAAATATATTAGTTAATTTTAATTTATTATTTCTTAAAAATAATAATATTAATTTATAAAATATTCGATAAATTAATAAGATTAAATAAATAATTATTTAATAAATAAATTATTATTATTATTATAAATAATTTATTAATAATAAATTTTTTAAATATAAATAAAAACTAGTTTATTATTATTATATTAATCTATAAATATATATTAATCTATAAAAAAATCTTTATTGACTTTTTTAAAAATATATAAAGATCTATAGCGATTAATATTATAATCAAGAAAAATAAATATAAGTTAAAAAATAATTTATAAAAAATCCTTCTTATAAAATAAATTAAAAAAAAATTAATTTAATAATAAAACTTTTTTATTACTTAAATATTAATAAAAATTTATATAAATAATTAATATAAATATATTATAATTCTAAAGATATTAATCTTTATTTACTTAAATAATTAATTATTAATTAATGAAATAATTATATATAATAAAATCTTAATGATAATTATTTTATTAAATTATTAATAAATTCTAATATTAATTTAAAGTAAAATCCTAAATATTTTTATTATAAAATTTAATCATGAATTATATAAAAATAAAATAAAATTAATAATTAATATTATAATAATATAAATATTTATATTTATTCTAAACTTTATTTTAATTATTATAATAAAAAAAATATTAATAATAATATATATAAATATAATCAAAATCTCAAGATATATTATTATTTTTATAAAGAAAATTCTTAAAAGAATATAAAAATATATAAAGTATTTTAAGAAGAAAAAAAATCAAGAATTATTTAAAAATAATTATATAATAAATAATATAAAAAAAAATTATATTATAAAAATATATATAAAAATAAATAAATATTATAATAATATATTTATTTTATTAATTTTAAAAAATATTAAATATATAAATAATAAAAATAATATAATTAATAATATTAAATAATTAAAATTTAAAATATAAATAAAAATATAAAATATTAATTTAAAATAATAAAAACTTTATTATATAATTATAATATAATTTTAGTTATTAAGAATATAAAGTCCTTAGAAGTAATTATTCAAGAAATAATTATTTTAATAATTACTTAAATAATTATTTAAGTAATTATTTAAGTAATTATTTAAAAAAAAATTATTTAATTAATAAAGTAAAAATAATATATTAGTTTATTATAAGCACTAGCTATATAATAACGAATAAAGTCTATTATAAAGAATATATTTATTATTTATTATTAATTTAACTTTAATTATAAACAAGAGAATAAAATTAAAATAATTTAAAAAAAAAATATTTTTAAAGAGATTATAATATTAAAATTATATATAAAATAAATATATTCGTCTTCTTTAAAAAAAATAATAAATTTTATATTTTTATAAATATAAATAAATTATTAAGTCAAGAAGAATTTATAAATAAAATAAATCTTAAAGTAAATTACTTTAAGTTTAATTCTTTTAAATAATATAATTTAATAATCTTTAAAATAATTATAAACTTTATAATTATTTTTTATATAAAAAAAAATACTTATCGGGCCAATAAAATAATTTTATTTCTTTTAAATATATTTAGTAATATATTTATTTTTTTATATTAAATATAAAAATTCCGGAGTCGTTATAATTAAATTTATTATTTTAATAAGGATTAAGGAAATTAAAAAAATTTATTATTAAATTATATAAGATTAATATAAAGTTAACTAGATAAATATTAATATTAATTTAAATAAATAATATATAAAATTTTAGAAAGATTAAGTAATTCATGATTATAAATTTATATAAAGTCTATATTATATAATAAATTACTTTTAGTAATAAAGATTTAATATAAATTAATCCTTTAAATAATAATTAAAAAAAATTTAAAAGAAATTTTTTTTAAAGAAAATATTAATAATTATTAATTAATATAAAAATAATTAATTAACTTTTTTATTTCTTGATTAAATATTTATATTTTAACTAGATAAAATTATTTTTAATTATTACTAAAATCCTTTTTATTAATTTAATTAAAATAATAATATAATAATTAATAAAATAATAATTATAATTATAAATAAATTAATATATAATATAAAACTAAAATTAATATTAGATAAAATAATACTAAAGATAAAATATAATAATAATATATTTATATTAATAATAAGACTCGTGAAGAATATAAATATATAATTAATAATTAATATATATATTAAGTCCTTAATCTAGTTCTTTTTTTTAATAATATTAATAATCGTTTAAAATAAAAAACTAAGTCCAGAGATTAATATCTAAAAATATTATTAATTTTAATATTATTTATAATAATTTTTTTTTTATAAATTTTAACGAGTATAAAATAAAGATTATTATTAATATTATTATAAATAAATCTTTCTTTATTTTATTATTTTTAAAATATTATAAGATTCTAGATAAATTATATATTGTCTCTCGAGTGACTTTAAGTTATAATTTTTAAAATAAAATTAATATTATAATATTAAGGAAATATTATATTTTAAAAACTCTAAAGAATTTTATTAAATTTTAGATTAAAATATAAATAAACTTTAAAGAATAATAACTAAAAATCATTAATTAATAATTTCGATATAATTATTTATTATATAATAATAAATAATTAAAATTATAATAATAATAAATTATTTTTATAAAATATAATTAATTCTTTAAACTAGAAAAACATTAGTTTATATTATATTATTTTATAATAAAGTAATAAAATATATAAAATCATTAAATTTTATAATATAAAAATTTAATTTTTTTTTTAATATTATATTTTATTTTTATTATTATTAGACTTTTTTAAAATAATAATATCCAGTATCGTTAAGTCAAAGAATAATAAAAATTATAAAATAAACTTTATTAAAAAAAATATTAAAGAATAAAATTTTTAAAATAAAGTTTAGTTAAAAATTTAATAAAAATTTAATAAAAAAAAAATTTAAAAAAAAATTTAAAAAACTATAATCGTTTTAAATATATTTTAAATTTATATTAAAGAATAAAAATAAAAACTAGACTAGATTATTAAATTATATAATAATAATAAATATCTTAAATATAAAAAGAAATATAAAAGACTAATAAAAAAGTTTAAATAATTAATTATTAAATTAAAAAAATATAAAAATAATATAAAAAAATTAAAAAAAAAAAATCAATAATAATATATTTAAATTTATTATAGTTAATCTTGGTCTATAAAATTCCCTTAATAATCTAAATTATTTAATTACTTTATTTAATGATATACTCGTTATTAATAATAATAATTTAAAAGTATTAATTAATAAATTATTAAATATAATTAAAAATATAATTTATTCTTATAATTATATTTTTTACTAGTGACTTTTTATTAATATTAAATAAAATATACCTAGTTTTATAAGCCTTAATATTTTTTTTATTATTACTAAAAATAAAGATATTTCTATAAATAAAAATAAAAATAAAAATAACTTATCTTTAGATTTCTTCTTAAACTCCGATAATAAAAAAAATAATAAAGAAAATAAATAAAGTCTTAGTCTCTCTCAAAAAATAATCAGACTTAATAAATAAAATCTTTATCTTAAAAATATAATTAAATATTAAAAATAAAAAAATTTTATTATAATAAATAATTTTAAGAATTTAATTAAATATAAACTTTATAAAATAAATAATATAAAAAGATTTAATAATATAATAATTAAAAATCTTATAAATAATTAATATAAAAAAATAAAAATCAATAATATTTTTAAATATAAAAAAAAATATATAAAATTTATTTAAAGAATTATTTAAATTATTGATTAAATTATTATAATAAGTTTTTTAAAAAAAATTTTAAAAAATATAAATTTACTTAAACTAAAGAATTTATTCCCGATTATTATAAAAATTATTATAAATAAAAAATTCATTAGGATAAAAATAATTAATTATATTATTAAAATCAAGTAATTAATTTATAAAAAATATTTCTTAAACTAGGAATTAAAATAAATTATCTATTGGATTTAAAAACTTAAAAGAAATAATAAAGATATTTATAAAGTTATTTAATACTAAAAAAAGCTCTTTAAAGAATAAATTAAAAATAAATAATAAAATAAAGATTAATTTATAATATTTTTTTCAAGAATTATATTAATACTAAAAAAAAATATTTAAAAAAAAATACCTATTTCCAAAAAAAGTAAAATCCAGAAAAAAGTTTAATTCCAGTAATCTTAAAAAAATAACTAAACTATAAAAATATTATTAAAAGATTAAAAAAAAAATTATTATAAATAAAATAATATTAAGAATTTTAAAATTATAATAAAGAAAAAAAAGAATAAAATAAAGACGGCTTAAAAAATATATATTATATAAGATTAATATATTATAAATTTTAGACTTTAATTTATTTAAAATATAATATTAATATTTTTTTTTATTTCTTTTTTAAGTATTATATAAATATAAAAAATAAAAAATAAATTAAGAGATTTTATTATTATTATTTTTAAATTTAATTAATATTTATTTTTTATATATTATTTTATATTTAATTATTTTATTTTATTTTATATTATTTTTTTTTTATTTAATAATATCTTAGATTAAATTTTAAATAAAAATAATATAAAATTATATTATATTATTTAGACTTATAATATAAACTTAATTATAAAGAATTATTAAAATATATATTAATTAATTATTAATTAATATATTTATAGATTTATTATTTTTTTTATTATTATCTTTAATTAAAGATATAATATTTTTTATTAATATTTTTTTATTTATTTTTAAAGAATTATTTATTAATTACTTTTATTCTTATTTTATTTATATTATTCTCTAATATATTATTAATAATATTTACTAGATTTAAATAAATTATTAAATAAATATTTCTTCTTTAAGTCTTTTAAAGAATAATTTATATATAAAAATTTATTTTTATATATAAAATTTATTTTATTAAATATATTATTATATATAATATAATAATTAAAAATATAATAATTATATATAATATATAATAAATAATAATATATAATAAAAAAATAAAAAAATAATAATATAATAAATAATAATATAAT
>Ga0302221_10000488_pt1 | contig 29246 bp, 23 predicted proteins | sample II_Palsa_E2_1_FD_193517 | JGI IMG/M metagenome (GOLD analysis project Ga0302221, IMG submission 193517) | Peat permafrost microbial communities from Stordalen Mire near Abisko, Sweden - II_Palsa_E2_1 | ecosystem: Environmental > Terrestrial > Soil > Palsa > Peat permafrost | place: Sweden... | reverse complement strand
ACCAACCTTAACACCATTAGTAACTGTATAGCTTAAAAAGTTTCCAAAAGTAGTAAGTTCAGGAATGCCTAATGTAGCATCTTTATCAGAAGTAACGATCGAGGCACTTCCGGCAGTTGGAGCATAAATTTGTCTTATTTGATCTGCAAGCTTACCAGTTAACGTTAAATAATTTTGGTAGTCTACATTTGCTTTGCCAGCATTCATTTGGGCTTTTTTATTTAATTTTAATTCCGCATCAAGTCCATGTTTAAGAAGTTCGGAAAGTAATTTTGTGTCATACACGAAACTCATTTTAAACTCCCGCCAGTGATGTTGCTTTTTGTGAGGCTTGTGCTTTTACTTGGTCTAAAATACTAACCGCCACACTTGGCCATGTTGCTGGATTATTATTTTTGATGTTAGATAAAGTTTTGCTATTGTTAACCCAATTTTCAAAAGCTTCTTTGCTAACTAAATCTGCGCCTGTTATTGGTCTAATATCTAATGGAGCATTCTGAAATTGTGGTGGTATTAATTGTTTTGACAAAGTAACATTGAACCCGGTATTTGCTTGATTAACGTATCCACTTCTAGCTCCATTTTGTTGTAAGTCTTTTAGTATAGGTATCTCACCACCAGTGGCTACACCAGCTGCACCTTTATCAGGACCTATTGTCATAAAAGGAGCTTTACCTTCGATTAGATTTCTTAAAGCTGGCTGTTGAAAAACTTGTTGCTTAAAATTCAAAAACAAAGTATTAACATAATCAAGCAGACTAATTAATGATACTGCATTAGCTAATTTTTCTTTTTGATCAATATCATTGGCATTTTTAGGAACTAATTGTCCAAATGATTCGCCCAACGTATTAGGATTAAGTTTTATACCTTCCATTCCAAGATCTGTGCCTAATTGAGTAACAGCAATAGCAATAGCGGTTGCATTTTGAAGGGCATTATTGGTACGTGGACCCCAAACACCATCAACGAATTGCTCTCCCACTTTTGGATTACCAACTCTTTGCATTGTTTCCAAAATATTGTACATACTCTTAAGAGGGGTAGTAGGATTTTTATCGTTCATTTGTGTTTTCGTATTGTCGTACTCTACACCTTGAACAGGAGAGTTGCGAAGATACTTATTGACCATAAAATTGCTAAACATATCCTTGCCATACTGGGCTTTGAATTTTTCTACATCTTGCGCTTGTTGGCCAGGGCCCAATTGTTGCTGTTGTGCTGTGGTAGGAGGTGCTTGCATAGTTTTAACTAATGCATTATAATCTATTGTAGCAGAAATGGTCTTAGCTAGATTTTGAAGAGCTGATTGCATTTGAGCAATAGATTTATTAGGCGCTCCAGTGCTGCCGGTTTGTCTCTCTCTCACGCCAGTGCCAATTCCTGAACCTGCAGAATTAGCAGAAGGAGGAGCTAGTATGGCTCCTGCAGGTGGCGGTGGAGCAGCCTGCGCCATTTTCTTAATTTGTTGTACTAACTCTTTTATGTTTGTTTTAGTCATAGTATATTATGCCAAATTCCAGTTAGTTGCGAAATCTTTAACCCACTGTTCAAGTTGCGTAACGTTTTGTTCTTTTGACATAGCTTCTTGCTGTGGAGCATCCTTAAGATAAGTAAGTAACGCATCTATTTGAGTTTTATAACCCGCAATAATTCCAGTAGCCTGTTTGATAGCAGTTGGCGCTACTCTTGTTGCCAAAATAGATTGATAGTAATTGAGATTACGATTCAAATCATTTAGCTTATCAGATAATGGATTACTTTTAATTGTTGCAGGGATAGCTTGATCAGTTTCTGGATCAATTTTCTTAGCCTCATCAGCGTCACTAGCAATTTGCGTTGCATTCTCTATTGCTTGAATTTTCACAATAGTACTATGAAATCTATCAGCATATTGTTTTAGAGTAGGAAAATACTTTTGTACTTTTTGCCAATTAGCTTGTTGTTCCGGGCTAAAAGATGAATGATCCCATGAAAGATAACTGGGCTCTAAATCAGACTTAACATTATCTAAAGCACTTAAAAGCCCCGACTCAAAATTTGGGGTTTTGATTTTTTTCTCATTTAACATACGTTGCAACATATTGAAATAAGTATCATTGCCAGTCGTATCTTCTCCCATCATACTGGCAATAGAGGTGTATACGCTTCGAAATTTTTCTAATGTATCTTGAGCATTAGCATAAAGAGTTTCCAGATTATCTTCACCCAATACAACTCTAACGGCTCTAAGAACTTGTGCAGTACTGCTAAGTTTGCCAGTTGGTTTTTTATTCAATACTTGCAAAATCTTTACATGCTTATCAAGAATATCCTCGAATGTAGCTTCATCACTATCAATGTCTTCCATCTTATGACTGCCATCTGGATGTGCTTGTTGAATAACATCACCACCAGTTTCCTTGAATGCTTCATAAAGAGTTTGAGCGCTTTTATAGTTGAGATAATTTGTTTCAACTTCAAGAGCTTCTTCGATAAGACCTTGAGTTCTCATGCCGGCACATAATTTGAAAATATTTTCCATCAAATTGGACGTAGGAGAAGTGTCTGCTTTCTTGGTAACGGCAGCTAATTTCTTAATAGCAGATTCTGGTTTAATCAACCCTTTTGCTAGCGCTACTTTTTCCAACGAACGGGAAAGCTCAGAGTCCCAATGTTTTGTGTGCTTAAAAGTCATTTGTGCCCTCAATGAATGAATTGTCAATATTATAAGACTTTATGCATATTGATTGATATGGCGCGCTGACATATTCTTACACTGATCTACATTTTCCGTCCATAATTTTAGTAGAGCAGGGCCTCAATTAAGGGATTCATCGGCATTGGGGGTGCCGTCACCATAGCTATCGCAGGATGTATAAGACTTGGTCTTCTAGTAGTCAAAAATCCAATTTCACTACAATACAAATTCGCTCTAACAGGGTATTGCTGATTAGTCTCGAATTGATCAGTCTGAAAAAACATCCTCTCGAACCATACCGTCATTCTACCAGATCCGGCAGTACTATCATCACCTGGAATATTAGCTACCATATAAGTATAATTAACAATCGCCTTAATGGCATTTGGAGTGCCCGATCCATTAAGGTCAAGATTTAATTCAGTCCCAGCTACGAATGTAATGATCCCATTGATTGGATTTAATAATACATCTACAGTTGAAGCAAAACTACTAGGAACAATATTTGGTTTTCTTAATTCAGCTTTTATATCCACCGGAGTAACTATAGTTGGGCCGCGTGGACCAACTCCCGGCACTCCTACTGCCACAACTATAACTGTTTCATTCCATGAAACGTTAGTAAAAGCTTTAGTTTTGATATCGTCAATAATTCCGATTGGAGCAGTGCCGTTGGAGACAGTAGCCATAACTTGATTACCTATGACAGTTAGCTCTGCTAATTGGCCAGGTTGAAACTCTGCGCTAGGGTCGCAGATAAAACTTACAGGTAATGTGTTACCAACTTGAACAAGTCTCAACATGGTAACACGCCTGGCATTTTACCTGCTCCACAAAAATTAAAAATAATTGTCATCTTGTACTCTCCCATTGACAACACGGCAGTCAATGATTATATAACACGTCATGAATAAAATTACTCGCACACCTGAATTAAATGCCAAAATAATAGCTTTTTATTTGGCTGGCAATGACACTTATGAAACTGCCGATGAATATAATTGTTCACAAACATTTGTTATGAATACTCTTAAACGACATAACATTTCTAGACGAACATCTCAATCTTACACAACTAAGTATATACCCAACGAAAAGTTTTTTGACATTATAGATAGTGAAGAAAAGGCTTATGTATTAGGATTTTTCTATGCTGATGGTAATAATTATATCAGAGGATCTCATAGCTATGAAATTAGCATGTCATTACAAGAGGATGATAAAATTATTTTAGAAAAAATAAGAGATTTATTATCTTCACAATCACCTGTCGAATTCGGATTGAGCAATAATATAAAACATAAAAATATGTATTCCTTAAAAATAAATAGTAAATTAATGTCCCAACAACTAACAAAATTAGGATGTATGCCTGCCAAAAGTCTTATATTGACTTTTCCCGAATGGCTAATTGATCCGGAATTACAACGACATTTTATTAGAGGATATTTTGATGGAGATGGAAGTTTATGGGCAAGACAACCAACGATAACCGGACAAATTGATTGGGGTTGGCAAATAACATCAACAAATAATTTTTGTACAGAGGCTAAAAAATTAATTGGACAATATGTTAATGTTCATTGTTCCCAATCATTAGCGCATTCAAATTTAGACAATAATATAACTGCAACACTTTCTATTGGTGGTAATGTGCAAGTTAAACGAGTATTAGATTGGATGTATAAAGACGCTACTATTTATATGGATCGCAAATACAATAAGTATCAAGAATTCTTGCAATATGTAATTAAAAATCCTGGACGAAAAGGAAGAGGTAAATATACGAGAAATTAATCTCTCTCTTCTTCAAAATCAGATAATGGCACATCTTTATCAAATACTTCTAAGGAGTCACTCTTATCGTCAATTCCCATAATCTCATCATCCGATGCATCAATATCAAAACTTGGAGCATCTAATATATCGGCAAATTCAACATCCATATCATCTTTGCTCAAAGTTTTTTTTCTTGATGGCAAATCAAATGAAAAATTATCATCTGCCATATTAAATGGAGTGCCGTGATTTTTAAGATTTTCAACTTCTTTTTTAGGTGTTAATCCTTTGGTATGACGATCCCGTGCAAGGCTATTAAACTGCAAGGATGAGCCCGGAGCTAATTCTTTCTTAGGAGATAAGCTTTGGAATTCTAATGGCTTACCAACTTCTTCTTGAGTTGGTTCTTTTGGATCCTTCATCCAATCCCAGATTTTTCCAAAAGAACGATTTGGGTCTATAATGGATTTTGCATCTTTTTCGGACATTACATTGCCGGGTCCAATGAGTCTTCCAATTTGGTGTTCCGCCATATTCATACCACGTAACGCTAAATTGAACTTAGCCTTGGCAACAGGATTTCCCTTGCCCAATTCTTGCATATCACGTTGAGTTAATCCTGCTTGCATTAAATGATTAATAGATGGTAATTTTTCAACCGGCTTCAATTTATTACTTTGAGCAATTTTTTGCAAGAGTCTGAGAACATCATCAGCTCTAGATTGCAAGCCGGACCCTTCAAGAATTTCTAAAGCAGCATGCAAACACTCTGCGGCAGTAGCTAGCTCCGGTTGTTTATCATCAGAAGCTTGCTTGCGCAATTCTACCCGCATTCCATCAATTATTTCATCTTCAAAAAGATTCTTATTGATCATTTAAAATCCTTAGCTAATTTTAGCAGAATTTCTGTGATCTCTTCAGATTCTTGAGACATACCTGCTTTATCAAAAATCTCGGCCGCGGTGCTTAAAAGATCGGCAGCTTTGGCAAGTTTATCAAATCCATATTTATTCTCTGTTTGATTTTTAACCAAACTAGTTTCCATGGAATGATATAATTCATCATTAAAAGACTGTTTAAACATATTCACCTTCTATAAAGTATATTACTTCTTTGAAGACGAAGATTTTGCCTTCTCCTTAGATGCTTTCTCTTTTTCAGCTTTTTCTTTGGCAGAAGCTTTTTCTTTTTCTGCTTTTTCCTTGGCTTTAGCTTTTTCTTTTAACATCTTATCTTTAGCAGATTGAAGGTCCTTCTTCTCTTTTTCTTTAGAAGCCTTTTCTTTAGCTTTTTCTTTAGATGCTTTTTCTTTTTCTTTCTTGGCGTCTTTTTCTTTCTTTTTGGCATCAACAACCAAAGAAGCAAGTTTTAGAATATGAGCTGATCCTTTACCAAGGCCAACAGAATCTAAAGCAGCAGATGCGGTTAATAAACTATCGATAGCGACATCAAAAGCAACAGATGGTTCTAAATCATCAGCGCTGCTAGAATCGGAATCAGAAGACTCTTTTTCTTTCTTTTTCTTCGCATCGTTATCATCACTAAAGTGATTATCGTATTCACCATTATCATCAGCGCTAGAAGAATCGCTAGAAGAGTCATTCTTTTTCTTTTCGAAATTGAATTTCTTTTTAGCATCTTGATCATCGGCACTAGCTGAATCACATTCACATTCATTCATTGGCTTACCACACTCTTTGCATTTATTACTTTTGCGTGCATCATTCATATCAGATGCAGAACTGCTATCAGAAGATGATTCTTTTTCTTTTTTCTTCTTAGCATCTTGATCATCTACCATGGCAGAATCACACATGCAACTTTCCTTTTCTTTGCCGCAATCACTGCATTTCTCGGAAGCTGTTTTATATTGTGTTGCAAACAAAGATTTATGTTCTTTGCTTTTAAGCACTGCATCCATTGATGCAGCTACGAAATCTGATACGCTTTGGTTTTTCATTAGAAAGCCCCTTTTTTAGTTCCGAACATTGAAGATAATTTAGCAAATGCATCTTCTTCGACTAAATCTGCTGTAGAACCATCGTTGTCGCCTCTTACACCTACCTGAGGAATACGACCAGCTTCTTTGTGTAATACTGGTTCATGACGTGCAATAACTCTCTTAAGAGATTCGAAGTTTTCATCATTAAATTTCATAATTTCTTCGACTTGAGCTGAAACAGCAGGTCTATCATTACGGCAAAGACCACGGTCAGCCATATCATAAGCAGTTTCATAAGCACGTGCTAATTTAACTTTAAACTTATTAAGATCTTCTTCCATCTCAGCCTTAACATGCTCTTTTACTAATTCACTAGCAAATTCGCTTCCACCTTCAGCTTCACCGTAATACTTTTTCCAATATGCTACTGCATCCTTGTCAAGACCTTCTGATACTAAAGCATCAACATCTTTTGGATCCAATTTTCCTTCAGAAACAAGTCTTTGAATTACTTCTGCTTCTTTACGAACTTTTGGTGGAGCTTTAGCGACATCCATCATAGCTTTATTAACTTCTGGAAGAGTTTCAACTAATCCAAGATCATCAGATGGTTTAACATCTAAGTGAGTTTGTCCGTCAGTGAGCTTATCAGCTGCATCTAACATATCACTCCACTTTTGTTTAGACATATCTTGAATTTCGCCGTTTTCTTCTTTACCTAATGCATCAGCGGCTAATTTAGCTCTAAGCATTGCACGTCCCTGTCTTGAATCATAAGAAGCCATTTTGCCAACTTGAATGCTAGCATCTGGATTTTGTTTTGCAACTTCAACTGCTTGAGCTGGAGTTGATACTTGGATTCCGTCATTATCATCAGATTCAAGTCCATCTAAACCTTCTAGATCAAGATCTTTATCTTCATGTTCATGATGTTCTTCAGGCTCATCAAAAAGACCTCCAAGACCATCATCACCCATCATCTCATGTACGGCATCCAAATCTGCATTTGTATCGTTGATTAACCCCATTAAGTCACCGCCGTCTGCGGAATGACTATCCTTCTTATCACTCATAGAATCTCCTTCGGCTAGTGCTTGCAATTCCGCTTCAATTTCAGCACGTTTAACAATGGCCTTAGTGCCACGAGCATACTTCACGAAAGCAGTCATTAGTTTAAATCCATCTGCAATTGCAGTTTTAGATTCATTTATGGCATCTTCTACAATAGTTCCAACGAATTCTTTATTAGCTTCGTTTACAGATCCTTTATCGTACATGCTAGAAATCATATCTAATTCTTGTTTGTGTTCATTTAGGTCTGCAATTGATTCTTTCATAGCATGAGTTAATGCACCATTAAGTTCTTTTCTCAAAGTATTGAGAGTTGAAGTACTAAAATTATCAGAAGATGATTTCTTAGAAGAAGATGATTCATCATCAGCCATAGCTGGAGCGGCACTTGGACCACCGGCTGGAGCACCAACACCACCTGTTGGTAAGGCATCGGCACCGCCCATTTCAGCTTGATCGCCGGTTAAGGCGCGTACAGCTTCTACTAAATCTGAACTAAGATCTCTAACTTTTTCAGACAATTCTAATGCACTTTGTTTTGGATCACCAGATTTGCCGGCATCCTCAACTGGTGGACCTGCATCACCGCCCATATCTGGGGCTGGAGGAGCAGAACTTCCGCCAGCATCAGCTGGAGGAGATGGAGGAGCGCCTTGTGCTTTTTTAATTAACTTCGTAACAGCTTCAGCTCCATTGACCTTAACTTTCTCAATTAATTGAGCGCCAAAGGTTTTAGTTGCAATGCTATCATAAAGAACATCAGATACCCTGCCGCCACATAAATCATCAACAGAAGCAGTTAATAATAGTCTATCGCCTAGAAACACTTCCCAAGCACTCTTTGATTTATTTTGAGACCCGTCGCTATTTGCAGCTTTAACAAATCTAGCTCTCAAAGATGCTCTAGCTAACATTTCTTTACGTTTCAATTCATCCTTAGGATCAGCTGAGGATGGGGAAGGGTGCAAACCATCAACTGGACCTACACCTGGAAATGGTGATTGGCCAACCATTTGCTTATCTTCATAATCACGTAATTCTTCATTGAGCTTGTCTTTTGGATATTTTACTTTGCCTGGAGTTGGTTCATTAACGCCACCACCACCGAGCCAATAAGCTTCTTTGCTCTTTAGAGCATCTTTAGCTAATTGAACAATAGAGTTACGTCTCATAGCCCTATCCTCTGATTCAGCACGAGCTAACATTTTCTTGCGCTCTAACTCATTAGAAGGATCTACAGACCCTGGAGATGGATGCATTCCATCAACCGGACCAACTTCTGGAAATGGAGATTGTCCAACCATTTGTTTGTCTTCTTTTTCACGCAACTCTTCGTTGAGTGGATCTTTTGGATATTTTACTTGACCTGGAGTTGGCTCGTTGACACCACCGGCACCTTGATAATAACCCTGTTTAACGTTTGTACCTGACATATTTTCCTCTTGTTTTGTAGAAGTAGATTTTGATAATTTGTCCAAACTTTTCTTCATGTGTTCTAGTTTTATTTCAATTGCAGCTGTTACTTGTTGAAGCTCAGATATGGACTCTGCCTCTACGTTGGCAGATGCAAACCTAATTGTTTGCGGGGTTTGGAGAGCTAATCCAGAATCCGTTGGGGTGCCTTCATCCATGGCAACCGATCCAGACGACTGATTAGATGCAGAAGAATTAGTATCTTTTTCAGAAATATTTAAAGATTTAAATTCTTGTAACCTATTGACAGCATCATCAATTTCAGATTTGAACTTATTTAAATCTGTTGCACTGATATTAATTTGTTGAGATTTAGCATCTGAATCACCATTATTATTACCAACATTAAAAGTAGCTGAGTATACTAAATCTGCCAATTTTTCTAAATCTTGTGATTTATTTTCTAAGTACGTATTCATTGTATTAGCAGCGGCTATTATGTGTTTAATACTAGCTTTAGGGTCAGCACCATTCATAACAATAGATAATTCAATTGGATTAAGGTCTACGTTAATTTCACCATAACAAGTTTTATTTTTCATATGAGTACAAAAATCAGCTTCTGCACGAGCAACCCTTCCACAATCATAACAAATTGCTCGACCAACTGCGGTACCCATAGATACACAATTAGAAACTCCAGTTGAAATATGGCGAGCTAATTGAGGAAATCCAGCTTTGTCTAAAGCGCAAAGAGCAATTACTCTCTTGAGATTAGGATCATAATGAGTATCAACAATAAAACCTCTTACATGATCAACCGAACTTGATTTATGATCAACGCATAGAGGCTTGTGTTTCCACTTTTTATGAGCTTTAATTAGTTCCTCTTCAGGAAAAATATCGCCATTAGAATTTTTATAAGCCTTAATATTAGGATCGTTAGAAGTCCACTTCCAAGTGTTACCGCTCTTATCCCAGCCAACTTTTACTGGTTCACCTTTAAGATTTAATTTTAAAGTTCCATCTTCATTAAGTGAAGACGCCTCTGCACTATGCATCATAACAGCCGAAAAATATAGAAAATCTTCAGCTTTTGGTGCAATTCTTTTTAGATTAGCAGCAAATTTTGTGAAATTATCCAGCACCTCTTGACTAACTTGATTGGCCCACGTTTCCGTGTTTTCAAGTCTAATCTCATTTGCTTCACCTAATTTAATGAAAGTCATTAATTAACTCCCTGAATTCTTCTGTTGAGAAGGATCGGTTGATTTGTCAGATTTCTTGACAATTTCTTTTGACATTTTCTTGACTGCTTGTTTCTGCTCTTCAGTCAGTCCCTCGCTGTCAACAACATTTATTATTTTTCCGTCAGCATCTCCGCCACGTTTAATGAACATAGTTATATTACCTTTTATTACCATAAAATTTAGCTTCCAACTGGAACTATTCTTTCTACAGCATCATTTAATGCCTTCTGTCTTTCCTCAAAGAGATCTAAAATGAGTGGAGTTTTTTGCTCAATTGTCATTTGAAGATCATTACTAATAGAGTCCACCCAACTAGTAGCTAAAATATTTGTCTGTATATGTGTTTTAATTCTTTCATCAATAATTTCATCAACTTCATCACATTGCTTTTGAATATCTTCAATTGCAGTGACTACGTTTTTAGAAAAATCTTTAGATTGTAAATCATTAAATAACTCAGAAAAATTATTTACTTTAATCTCTAATTCATCAATCGAAGTAATGAATGATTTAATTAATTTTAATGTTTGAGTATCAGTTGCGAAAGTTTGCATTAAATTAACACATTGAAAAGAAGACTTTTTAAATTCATCAAAATTTTCAATTGCAGTGTCTCTAAAACGACGAATAACGGCACGAGCTTTCATTATGTCATCTGGAGTCATATCCGAATTATCTTTGAAAGGAGTTTTCATAATATTTAAATGATCAGATGCTTGTTGCAATAATTTTTCAGTATTTTTAAAATACAAAAGTGCCTGTGAAGCCTGATGTTTTTCAGTATCAGACACGGTATAGCTCATTTGAATAGCATATATTTTTTTAATCATATATTTAAAATTCCTTTATGTGGTATTTTATTCGTATAAATACCAAATTATTAGTCATAAATAAATCCACCTGGATTTATGGCTGGCCCAACCCCTGCTATACCAGCATCATTATTATATATTCCAACATTTGGTATTGCTTCATCCCCATTATTAACTGAAGTTTCTTGATTATAATTTTCTCTAGTCGTATTTTGACTGTCAATTTCATTATATACTGCATCATATGGAAACATTCTCGTCGGATCTAAGTACGGTGCAAAAGAACCTTGATGAGCTTCATCCAAAAAACTATCTCGATTATCACCAATATACGTTCTCTCATTTGAAACTATATCTGCAGAATTTTGATCTTTTATTGGCTTACAAGAGCGAATAATTTTTTCATATAAATGCATTATAGCAGGGTGCATTCCTATTCCAAAACCTAATGATTTGGCCTCTTGAATTGCCTTTTCTGAATTAATGCCCAAAAATTTACACCGAATTAATGCCATCGCCAACCCTGTTCGATCCTTTCCTTCTAGACAATGGCAAAATGTTGGTCCGCCTTCCAAAAATAACTTTTTTAAATCTTGTGTTAGAAAGTTTAATAACGTACTTTTATCATCTTGAATATACATTTTTACATGTTGAATGCCTAATAATTTACAAACACGATCTATTCTATCACCAGATTGTTTATCTAAACTAACTATCTTCCTAATACTTAGCTTTTCTTTTAATTCTTTAATATCATTTGGAGTAGGTGCAGAACCCCTATATAATACATTGGGAATGACAACGCGAAATCTTTTGATCACAAGCTTCTCACAATACTATTTAAAACATCTCTAACATATTTAGCATCATGATTGAAAAGCAGGTGCTTTACAAATGTAATAGCTTGCCCAAGAGCAGAAGAGTCTGGTAATTGCTTAGAAGAAATTTCAACTTCATTCATCATATTAAATTTTTTCTTTAAACGATCTAATGCATTCAAACGTTTGTCTTGTGGAAGATGTTGCAAAGTAAATTTAACAAGATCTGATAAATATTTACCGACTTGCTCAGCATTACCTAATTCGGCTACTGCGGCATATTTAACCATTTTAGGATCAAGTTTAACTTTAAAAAGTTTATTAAATTTAATCATAGTATTTTGCAAAGCTATTTTTTCCGGCTTGTGCATTTTACCCTTAACAGCTTTATCAAACTGCTGCTTAAATATCATTAAAAATTTTCTAACTTGTTCTGGCGTAGCTTTTTGACGGAGCTTGCGCATAATAGCTGAATAAGCAAATTCATCTGCATCAGTTAAATCAATGATATGAATATTGTCATCAGCCTTAGAATGATCGAAATGTTTGAAATATTCTACTTGACGCAATCTTTTTTCCGCTGAAGGACGTGATTTGTATGTTCCTAAATTTTTACCAGTCCGCGACAAAACACGATACATACCATCTGGCATCTTGCGTATTTTTGCAAGCTTTACCAAATTTTGTGAGCATCTATTTTCATAGACAATTGCCAATTGTAATATAGTGTTTATATCGGTCATTAATCTTTGTCATTGTTAGCATCTGGAAATGCGGTTTTAATATCAAGAGTTTCTTTACTGCGCAGCATCATAGCTTCAATAGTGCCTTTGCCATCAACTTCAGTTAATGCTCTAATCGCCCTCTCATTAATAAACATCATATTACCTAATTGCAAATGTCTATTTTTACCTACAAAGCAACAATTAAGTATTAAACATTCTTTGTAAGCTCCCACTACTTTTCCACAAAAAACAGAAGGATAAGCTGTTGAAACTTGTTCCGTACTAATATCTTCATAAGTATCTCCGAGATAAATTTCAAGAAATTTACCTTTAAAAACTTCTGCTAGAAACTCCGCAAAAGTTTTTCCAGATCCTTGAATCTGTTGAATAATGCCAATAATATTTTTTTCCGATACCATTTCATTTCCTTAAACAAATTTTAACAGAAATTTTCTGTAGTTGGCGCTGGCAGTACTTGAACTGATTGCTTGATAAGATGACTTTTTATTCATAATACAATTAGCTTTAACTATAATTCCACCTATTTTAATAGTAGCATACTTAAATGCTTCTTGTACAGCTTCAGTCATTTGCTTGACTGCCTCAAAACATTTTTCACTGGGCCCATAAATAGAACATTCTATTTCAACTTTATGTCCATCAGTATGAGGATATGTTGTAGAAATTAAATCTTCATCTAAAGCTGTGCAAAGTATACGTGAAAATTCTACAGCACTAGTATAATTAGGTGCTGTAATTTCGATTAAAATATCATTATTAGGTAAAGCTTTTTTATATAATCTTTTAAGAGAAGTTTCTGAAGAAGCAGTGCCCAACATTTGAATGTATTGATCTAATATATTATCCAATCCAGCCACTTCATTAGATGGTTGCATTTGTTGAGTCTGGGAAGCATTGGTAGTAGAAACAGCTCCATTGGAAGCCACTAATTGATCAAATCCTGTGACTGGTTTTACTCCATATGCTTTTGCATTTGAGCCGCCAACTTTATCCCATAATTGTTTAGCCTCATCCATTGTTTTTACATGAAATCTTTCAGTAATCGGTGCAAATTCACCCGATCTCATTTCGGTAGCCTTTTTTATATCTTCTTGTGATTCAGGCGGAAGTTGGCTCGGCATTGATCTTTTTATTGCCGCAGCATAGTCATTGATGTTTTTAGTTTCTGCTGGAAGAAATGGCGGTCTACGTTTTCCTACAGGACGTGGATCTCCTTTTTGTCCAGCATTAACTCCACCATAATATCCTGCCATATAAAGTCTAGCCGCATAATCTTCTACACTGGAAGCATTCTTGATTTGATTAATAACTTGTTGTATGAATTGCTTAGCGCCATCTTTAGCTGTTGCATTGACAGCATACCATCCAATAAAACTTCCATGAACTGGGTCTGAATCTTTATGTGCAACTGCGCCAAAACCTTCGCCAGTATGACTATTCATAAATGATTTAGTTGCTTGTATAGCTCCCCAATTATTGGTATTACGCAATGAATTTTTTGCGCCACCCATTCCAAAACCAGATTCAAATGACGCATGACCCAATAAAATGCGCATTTGCTCATCAGTAAAATTAACGCCAAGTTCTTTGGCAGCAAGACGCAATGCATTGGCAGCAATACTTATAGTAGAAGTACCACCTCCGCCGCCAAATCCCTGATATGATTGAGCATATTTTGTTAAAATACTAGATGAATAAAACATTTTATTTTTTAATTCTTTTAACTAGTAAAAATAAATTAATCGCTACTTCAGGATCGGATTCCTGAATAGAAGAAGCATATTTAGAAATATACTTAGCTAAAATGCGCGGGTCTTCTTTACTTAATGATTCCAATGATTCATAGAAATGTTGATGTGCAAGAATTGGCGTTTTGCTTACTAAAGGTATTGGAAGGTTTGCACTTCTTTCAGTATCAGGAGCTTCATCTTCTGGTACAGGACCTTCTATATCTGTTTCTGGCACTAATTGAGTTGGTGATGCGACTGGAACTGTAGCTTGTGGTTTAGTTCTAAAATTTAATTCAGGTGCTGCGGCAGGTGTAGCCGGAACTAAAGTACTTGAAAGATTAGAAGTTTGTATTGGAGCGCTGCCCAATTCTACTTGACCGGCGATTGGACCGCCTGTACTAGCTTCTGGCAAAGGGACGCTCTTCGTTTCTTTTGCTTCAATTTCATCTTTTATTTTTAACCATGGCATAATGGCATTATTATAATAAGACTTGAATCCTTTATCTCCATTATCAAATTTTTCATATTCTGCTTTAATTTTATGAGCAACATCCATATATTCATCTGGTCTACGGGTGGCTCGGGCAGTACCCATTTGCTTTAAATAAGAAATAGTATTTTCTAGTAATTTTTGAGCTTCAGTAATTAAACGATCGCCACCTTCACGCAAATCTTTAGTTTGTTTAGGATATTTTTTTTCCCAAGCAGCTAAAGAGCGACCACGTTTAGTCCCAATATTATAAAAGAAATCCATAATACCGGCTTCTTTGATAAAATATTCAGATTCTGTTGACGCTTTTTTACCAACAGTGTTCATATGTTCTCTGAATTTTTTAAGATTTTCATCGTAGCCAGTATCTTTTAATCCTTCAAATAAAAATTTATGATGAATTTTATTAACGTCTACGAAAAATTTATCAATGTCTCTAGTAACATCAAACATCTTTTTATGAAATTGACCAAGATCTACAACGCCAGCCATATATTCTCTACGATTAAAATTAGTACGAGCTGACTTTAGCAAATCTTTAACACCGACGCCATCCTCCGGGGCTTCAGCGTTTCCAATTTTCTTTCCAGTCAATACCGATCTAATTCTATCATCCAAATCTTTTAAAGAGATCATAACTCTATCTAACTCAGGTTTAAAAAAACCTTCAAGGTATGCTCCTGGCATATTGACTTTTTCTCTCAACTGATTAAGAATACTTCGTTTTTGCGCACTTTTTTCCATTGAAGCCCTCTACTTATAAGTGTAATAGATAAAACTATGCGTAATTATCCGTAAGTAAACTTTTATCCTGGAGGAGGTCCACCAGCAGATGATGGCGGGGGCGGTGGAGGTGCCGCTGGACCTGCTGATGGAGGTGGCGGCGGTGGGGCTCCTCCTGGTAACCCTAAATCTGGTAATCCTCCGCCTGCACCTGAAGACTCTCCTGGAACCGGAGCTTCACTTTGTGCTGGGAGTCCCTGCGGTTCAGGAATTTCATCTTCATCATCCAAAGTGCGCAATGCATTAAGATCCAATGCATCCAAAGCTGCAGCTTCTTTTTTGGCAATAGTATTTTGAATAGCTTCTTTGCGTATTTGTCTAGTTTCATCTTGCCATTCTAATCCCATAGAACGATAAAGTGTGTGCAAAGAGGCTCTCTTTTGATCTGCTGTTCCTTGAGTTAATGTAACCAAAGTATTGATATAATCACCGGCATCAAACAAGGACATATGATTCCAATCTATTTCTGGAACTATAAGTTGTTTTTCACCACCAGAGTAATCATAAAAACCCTGAATTTTAGAAATGGGAGCGAAAATTTTTGTCTTTAACCATTGTGACATCATATTACGAAACTGCATGTAGCGTTGACGGAGGACGTCCAACGCTACGCCCCCATTGGCGTACGTAGTGTCCGCACCGCCATCCATCATAACTTGTGGAACTTGCAGTCCCACATAAATCTCTTTAATCAACTGGGTAATGTCGCCTGATATATCGAAAATACCTTGACCGTAGCCGACACGAGTTACGTCAACGCCCTCATGAGTAAATATTTTGAAATCTTTATCATACTGCGCGCTATTACCCTGAATAGTAATTTTACCGTTTCTTCTTGTAATAAATAATCCAGTAGGCACTTCAAAACACCATATTTTTCCATTATATTTTTCAATATTTAATAAATTATGTTTTTCTTTAGTTCGGCTATTTCTAGACGTTTTATATATTAACGGGAACTGCCCTTTATTAGTGTTTGACCACATAACCGTATGAAGAGGTAATCTTTCTCGATCACGATTAGTATATGTCTCTGTATCACGCACAGAAGATGTAGGAACAAATCCACATTTATATACGATTTCATAAACATCATCAGCTAATTGTTTAGAAGTAGAATAATAAGCGAACCTCTGCGTCAATTTTTTAGGATTATCATATCGAGACCCATCTCCATCCACTAATGCTTTCAAAAATATTTCTAATAATCTTGGAGATAGTTCTAAAATCCATCGCGGTACTTTTTTATAGGGCGCTTTAGTTTTACCAACGTCATCTCCAATTTCATTTTTAAAATATTCATAAAGATTTTTATTCCGCATTACACCGATCCACATATCGGACCACATAGAATTTTTATCACTTCTTTTATTTATTGAAACGCTATAAGATAACCCCATATGTTGCGCAAACTTATCAAGACAATAAGACATTTCTTTTTGATATTTAGGAAAGCTTTGACAAATACCAACAGTGTGTTGAGATTTACCGTCACTATATAAACACCCTTCACTTAAAACATACCCCAAAAATTCCAAATACAACTCGATAGGAACTTGTTTTCCGCATACATCTACAAATTCAATATCATCTTTACCATCCCATTTTACTTCAGCACGAAAGCGACTACAATCAGTTAATTTTAGATCTTTAGATTCTTTTTTCTTCCAATCTCCCCACTTAGTTTTTCGCTTACTTCGATGTCCGTTATATTCATACTCTAGTTCTGAGACCCACATTTTATGATTAGGCGTTACTTTTATATCTATTTTCTCATTGGCAAAATGATACATATCACCATTATAATTATATAAACTAGCACCTGTAGGAGTGTGATATTCTAATTGCTCATTGTTCGGATTAAAACAAGCTATTTTAAAATTTGCCATGGGGACAATATGATTAAGTTGCGCGCTCTCCTCTTTATAAGAAATTACTTCATTATATTTTTTAAATCCAGCATCTGTTAACACTTCCGTTTCTTCATCATGACATTCAAACGTCGATCTCCACGCTTCTAAATCGGCATATGTAGGCTTGTAGTCTACGCTGCCGATTTTTACGATTGTAAGAGGGTTGATCATATTATCAGCTTGAGCAAACTTACTATTTCCATGAATAGCAAGTTGCCCATTTCTACGAGTAACAAATAGCCCTGTAGGCACTTCAAAACACCAAACGATGCCGTCATAATCTATTTTTTTAATTTTATCGGGATAATTTTTGTTAGGGTTAATAATAGGGAAATTACCATCTTGTGCATTTGACCATGAAATACAATATTCCGCTTTTCCTGATGGTAATGTTTTAGTAGAAATTGACGGAGCGAAATTACACTTATAAACTATTTCTTGTATATCATCCGCTAATTGTGGCGATACCGTATAATATTTCCATGCCAATGAGTTTTTATTTTTAATATGACTTCCGTCTCCAAAAACAAGCGATTCCAATATTACTGACAATAAATCTACATTTAATTCTTTGACCCAGTTAGGAATTTTCTTATACTCTGATGTTGCTTTAACTTGGCCAACTTCATCAATAAAATAATTCATTAAATCTTTAGAATTTATTCTACCATTCCACCTATTAGACGGTTGCTTTTTAAATCCACATAATTGATAATCTTTGGTTTCACATTCTCTTTCATAAATAGTTTTATCAAAAATACTCGCAAAATCTTTCATTGATTTTTTAATATCTTCTATACAATCAGAGTCTATTTTTTGTACAAAATCAATACAATTTTGTCCCAAATATCCTTCTGAAATAACATAGCCTAAAAACTTTAAATACAATTTAATGGGAACTTCTTTATCAAGAACTTTAACTGACTCTACACTTTTACCTTTCCAATTAACGAGTCCAGAAAATCTATATGTGGTTTTTGGATTAATTTCTTGGGCTGGAACTTTTTTCCATTCAGACCAACCAGGAATTTTACTTAATCTATTTTTCTTTTGTAACCACATCTTATGATTAGGGGTTACTAATGTGTCAATATTTCTAGACTTAAAATGGATCATTTCTCCAGTATATTTGGACATATGAAGTTCTATTGGTTTATGATATTCTAATTCATTAGTATCTGGATTAACACAAGCAATCTCAATATTATCTTTTAAAGTTAATATTCCTCCGATATTTCCATTATCATCTAAAGCAGCGCCATTAACATAATTATGGTTAACGCTAAGCTGCGAAGTAATGTGAGTTATTTCATCAATAGTTTTAAACCCTTGATTTGTTAAAACTTCTGTATCAGAAGAATAACACTCCCTTAACTTATCGTAAAGCATTAAATTTCTAAAAATACACACAGGCAATCCCGTCCCCCTAATTTCGTAAGGACTAATTCTGCGAGCTAAATGAGACACATGAAAATTATCCAACGGGATATTTTCTCCACGTCTAACGGAATCGATAATATGTTGATTGAGTTGCTTTCGTTGTTCTATATCAGTTGGTCTATTAGAGAAAATAATCTTCTTAAGATTTTCATCAGGACGCAACATAATAATGGGCTCGCTGGCAACAACCGTACGTTTAACGATCATGAAGTCTGGATTCTGAATATGTAATCGACTCCATTTTCCTTTACCTTCATCTAATTCTGCATACACAAATGCTTCACCTAATAACCAATATTCTTGTGCAATCTGCACACAAATATTCATTAAGTCAATTTCTTCAATCATATCATCAAAAAATTTTTCAATATCTTTATTAGGGCATTTGATTGATAATTTACTTATAGGATAAGTGCTATGTAAACTAATAGCGTTATGAACAAATGGATTTAATGCAAAAAAACTACGGCACCACGCATTTATTGTGGCGCGGTCTCGTGGCAAATTCATATTACTATTAAGCCACAAAGGAGAATAAACTTCAGGAGTTTGTTTTACAGAATCACCATGAGCCCCATGAAAAATTCCGCCCCCACCGCCCATGCCTTGTGCAAATTTGCTAATGCCACCAACAGATGCCACGACACGAGCGTTGGCAGTTTCTACATTATCTGCGGCAATTTTATTATAAATAGGTCCAGAACCATCTAAGAATTTACCCTGATCTACCTCATCTGATAAAATAACTCTTCTCTCTTTAGAAACCCCATTAGCCATAATTGCACTAACATGTGGAACATCAGATTTATTTTGCATATATCTTGCGGAAAAAGACGGGCTATCTCCTAATCCTGATTTTTTAATTCCGGCCATTTAACCTCTGTTGTTCTATCATGTTATAGTATAATGCTCTAAATATGATATATCAACAGAATCGAATACTTGTATTAATTCACAATCTACGACCTATATAGCCTCCTGTCACCAATGGTTTATTTATATTTTTTGTCGTTTGAAGAAGCGGATTTTTATCTGTAAAACCTCGGGTAATTAAAAACTTATATGCCAAATAGGCATTCAATAAAGACATAAACCCATCATTGGCGCCACTACCCTTTACATAATGAATACTCGGATCTCCGCCCGTCCTTGAAATAGACGGCTTTAACTCCATGCTCGAACAATGTTCAATTAACCAAGCAATTTTTTCATACTCACCATATGGAAATCTAATCATTCCTTTTTTCATTTGTTCAAATAATTCTCCAATATAAAAATCTCTTTCAAAAATTATTTCTTTTGGAAATGCATCAGCGTTGAATTTAACATGGTCATTTATTTTGCTATGGGCTCGTGATACTAAATATCTATCTCCGTAAGCGGCATGAAGTGAATAAGAAAAATCATTGGAAAATCCAATATCGCCTATTGCTAATTGAACATTATATTGTCTCATTAACTGATCAATAATACCTTTTTTACTTTCAGGATCATTGCGTTTAAACTTAACACAATATTCGATTGATAATAATCCCGGGCCTTTGCTTTGAAGAATAACCGCAGTGCTATAAGACTGTCCTTGTGCCCTTGTTTTATCTGGATTAGCCATTTGTTCTAAATCAGATCGTGCACCATAATCAATTCCCATGATAGTTATTTGATCGTCTGCTCCGCTTGATGGTGCAATGGCCGCGCTAAATTTTCTTCCATGATCCGCACAAAACTCTCCGATCTCTTCTGGAGTAATTGGACTTGAATCTCCTTGAAAAAACTCTCCAAGAACTTCATTCATAAATACTCTTTCAGTATTTATCGGATGATTACCAGGCATTTCCTTATCAATATCTTCTCTTGTGAACATTGGCATATAAAGTTGATTGATATGAAATCCAATCATATCACAATCTTCATCGCTGCCCTCTTTTAATGATATCCATTTACCTCGTTCTTGAGCTAATAATTTGTCTTGCTCATGATTGCATTTTGGACATTTAACAATTTTGCCATAAATCCATATTTTTTTCCAATCATCTGATTCAGGAGTGTAAAGTGGAAAATATTCTTTACAATTTTCACAACTTAAATAATAATATTGTTGAGAAGATCTCTGCCACATTCTGTGAAAATCAGAACCTTTTCTTTTTGGTGTTCCTAAAAATATTTGAACGCCTTTTGATGGCTGGCCATACTTTGCTGTGGTTAAAATTTTAAGAGCATTTCCAATAGCTTGGCCTGGAATTTTCCGACATTCATCAAAAAAGATAACGTCACAAGTACGCCCTCTTAGCCTGTCTGCGTCAACCCCTGTTGATTCAATCCACAAATGGTTGCCACCTTGAAACTGTTTAAAATGCAACGAATCATTGGTGGCTGTTGTAGCATCTAACAATAATTGCATATATGATTTGGGTCTTTTGCTATCTTTTTGCTGATCTGATAAAACTGAATTATTTATCATTTGTTGTAATTTTGTTTTTGAAAACGCAGCGGCCATTTCTAATTGCGGGAAGGCATGTATTATTCTGATCGGGGGACGCGATTCATTTCCAAACAATCCGCAACCCATAAAATACATTTCTAAAGCGGACGCCATGGTAGTCTTGCCTACCTGTCGCCCGGCTACAATAATTACTGGTTTTGCCATTGGTTCGAGCGCTTTTATTCCAACATATCTATACATATCAGCAAAAGCGCGATATCCATTTCCGTGCAAAGTAAATGGCTCCCCATCCAATGTTAAATATTTTTCTACAAAACTTACAGGATCTATCATCACCAATTGATTTTTTAATTGCTTAAATAATTCATTATCTTCAATATTTAACGCCGACATACTAAAATAACAATATATGCCCTAAATTGTGCTAGATAAGTGCAATGGAGTTAAATCGTAGCTGGTTGCAAGGCCTGGAAAGCGTCACTATTGGAAGCGTCAATATCGGCATCATTGGAATGATCGCCTCGACCAAGTTGATCATAATTTTCATAATTACTTGGGTTGTCTTTTTTTGCTTGCAGATTAAGCTGACTTACTAAACGAATCAAACGTTCGTCATCCCAAGATCCTTCATCAGCAATATCTCGTGCATGCAATGCGCGCAACTTGGCAATAATAGCAGGTATAGGCAAATTACCCTTAGATTCTCTAATAAGATTATCGAGAGTGCGAGCGATACTTGGCTTTTCTTGAATGATTTGTGGCTCTTTGCCAATACTAGTATCTTTTTTTGTTTCAACAGTTGTAGCTTGTTGTGCTGTTTTTTTAGATTGAGTAGGTAATTCTTCTTTAGAATTTTTAACATTATCCAAATATAATTTGAGCCCCGAACGATCCATCATATTTTCAACGGCATTTTCCACCGAAGTATATTTTGATTTAGTATTCATAATAGAACTAATTTGATCATATGTAGATTGTCCACGTGGCTGTACGCTAGTTTTCTGCAATTTATCTTCAAATTGCCTTAACCAGTGATTATCATTATTTTCTGCATCAGATTGACGACTGATAACTGATTGATGTCTTGGTTGTTTGGACATTATCTAACCCGACTATTCTCAGGAAAGTTGCCGATCCAATCAAAATTATCAGAGTCAGAAACTTCAATAGTTTCGTCTTGTAAAAAGCCTCTATCGCCCCTAATAGTATAACCCATATTTTCCAATAGTTCAACTGTTTCGGCTTGTTCTCTCTCATTAAGCTTATATTTTTTAACTTGGTTTTGGAAAGTAAAATTAATATCGTGTCCTGCTGACACACTTGAATTTACACATACTCTAGCTATCCTAGAAATCAACAGAGGAACTGTAACATAAACGCCCTGCACACCTGTAATCTTTTGAGCTTCTTTGATAAACCCGTCTTCATCTACAATATATTCGGCAGACTTCTTACGTTTTTTAGAAGATTTTTTAGAGTCTTTAACCTTATCTAAACGGCTCTGTAATCTAGAAAGCCCTTCATCTAATTCAGACCTAACCTTTTCTACTTTGTCGGCATCTAATTCACTATCTAAATCCATACGCATTGCTTTTGATATTTCATTATCAAGTTTTTCCATATATGCCATCGCTCTTTCAAGCCCTGCTGAGTCATATCCGCTATGTTTAGGAACATCCGCTAATCTACTCTTTATCCACTCAACAAATCCATCAGCCCCGCTACCCTTCCAATCCCATTTACTATCTTTGCTACTTTTCTTAGCATCATTAGCATCTTCTTTTTCTTCCACATGAATTGGTTCTTCATGCACTTCTAATTCCGGATCCTTGGTGCCTGCTGGGGCGCCTGGTAATTCTTCGACTACAATTTCAATATCAACTGGCTCAGTCACCTCAATTGGGCTAAAAGCATGCTCCTTACCTTCGTGGTCATGATTATGTGATAAGGCATGCTCATCATTTGCCGGCAAATGTGATGCAGGGGATGATGGGTCTATGACATATAGTGATTGTGCGTATGATTGTAAGGTCATTTATTATTCCTTGAAAGAATCTTTCTTTTATATGGTTTTATGCATTTAGTTTTAGATATTCCGCTTATCGTCGTATATTTGAGTTCCAATATCTGAAATACCAGTATATGGCCGTTCTACTTGTTCAGTTTGGTCTGCGTCATGTCCCTCTGGATCTATTCCATCGGGCAAGCCAAAAAGTCCAGTTTCAGTTGGAGTTAAATATTTATTCATTAAATATTCTAAACTTTCTTCATTAAGCCCTCTGTTTGGGCTTGTTTCATCTGTCAAATCTTGTCCAAAATCTAAATTAGATTCTGGTTTATTATCTTGATCTGGAAGATCGGTATAATTTTCCATATATGAAGTTGGAATAGAATCAACATAAGAAGATCCAGAATTACCAACAATTGGATCGGAGCCAATTTGATCATCAATTGGAAAGTCTATATGGTTAACATCTTTTACTTTAGACATTAATACACCTGGTCCATGAGGGCCTTTCTCACGATATTCTTCGACACTATCATATTTATCTAAATTAGAATATAAGCCTTTTCCTAAATCATAATTAGGCCCGGCTGTTTTAGGTTTACCTTGAAGAAACTTTTGATAATATGGATAAGCAGGTTTTATAACTGGGATATGATTCCACAAATTCATTTTTGTAATTAAGAAACTTGCCTTGTCTGGATCTCGCTTGAATGCTTCGGTTAATTTATCCTTAGTTACTTTCTCAGTTGATATTTTGACTGATTGTGGATTTTTGCTTACATAGTTGATTATGTTATCATCAATATCAAAGCCAAGTTTACAGGCTAAATAAATTGCTCTTACAACCCTATTACGATTGGATGTAAGGGTTATTTCAGGAGCTAGGCAAGTTCGTATTTTGCGATCATTAATATCTTTAAATCCCATTTTCAACGGGTCGAGTATTTTGGTTAAATCGGTTGTCATCAATAAAGAATTACAGGTAAAATCTCGACTAATGACTTCCTTAAATAATGAAGAAGAGTTATTAATTTTCATTTGTTGCAAAATATAATCTATATTAGGCACAATAAAATTTGATGAAAAATCCATCTTCAAATTGCCAATAAACAAAGTTGAGTGCCCATCCGGCATTTGTTTAAAATTGACATTGTACTTTTGTTTTAATTTCGAGGCCAGTTCTTGTGATAAATAATTAATTTCTTTGGAGCCATTTGTAATATCAATATCTTCGATATTATCCAATCGTTTCATATACTTATCTCTGGGCACGCCTCCGCATAGATACGGGGTAGCTACTTGAATTTTAACAGAGATATCTTGTAATTCTCTAAGCAATTCTAAAAGTTTCATTCATATTTATGCGGCAATATCACTTAAGGCTAATAGAATGTTGAATTACACTTTAGGTTGATTTGGCGTTACGATCGGAACTGTTGGTTGCCCTAATTCTCCTATATCAACTGTGGGCGTTTCTTTACGAACTACCGGTGTTATTTCGGCATTTTCTTCATCTTTTCTGCGCTGTTTTCTTTGTTTTTCTTTAATGTCATCTTGTTCTAATTTATTTTTTATTTTAGATATTTCGGGAGAAACAATCTTCGGCTCGTTTTTTAATACCGTTTCATGAACAGCTATAGAGCCTCGGACTTTTGACAAAATATCATCAATACGTGTGGCGCAATAATTATTGGCATCCAAATTTTTATTTTGCATTTCGGCCAAGGAAGGAAAATAAGCAGAAATACCCTTTGAATCAAACATCATATCTATTCGCGCCAGGCGCCTTGACATTTCTCTAACTTTAAAATATTTTGAGATATCTTCTAATTCACTAACTATTTCTTCCATTGTTACACTATCAAATACCTTATCAATTCTATTATCAATATTACTGCCACCAATGCCACCAGAAGGACTGTCATTAGTAATTGGAGCTATATCATCTTCTGTCACTTCTAATGTTTCATCACGACCAGCAATATCTGGCGTATCTGCGACAGGAGAAGGTAAATTAGCTGGCTTACCTCTAACTGGAGATGGAGAATCTGTCATTGGAACATCCTCCAATGCAGCAGGCGGAATTGCTTGAGCTTCTGTTACCATCAATTCTTCTTCTTGATCTGATACTTCTAAATGATCATCAGCTTTAGAATCCTCTGTTTGGTTGCCTTCATTCATATTTTCAATAAACTCTTTAATTCCTTTTGGTTGTGGATCTTCTTGCGGAATAATATCCGGAGTAGATTGAGCAGTTCCAATTGGAGCATTACCTCCCATAATAGCTACTGCTGGTGGTTGATCTTTATTTTGATCTCCATCAGTCGGAGTATTTATGTTAGGCACGCCAGGAGCGGTTGCCGGTAAACCACTAGGCACTCCCACTTGTCCTGCACCAGAAGGATCTGGCGGTGGAGTTGCGGTCGGCATAGCATTACCATTTGGGCTACCAACTGCACTTTGTCCTGACTGTCCAGGAGTTTGAGCTATTGAATAAAGCATAGAAGCTGCTTTAGTAAAACCTTTACGACCCAATACGTTGGCTTCACGCACAATCATGTCTTCATAAAGACGTGTAGATATACTAAGCTTATTTACAAGTTGAACTTTTTTCTTTAAGCCATAAATGGCTTCCATCAAATTTTCCAATTCTTGTCCAGCAAATTGTTGACCTTCTGGAGAGCGTAAAAGTTTTTCGGCGGAATCCAAACGACCAATAATTTTGGAGCGTTGCCTCTCAATAATATTTCTTTTGTCTTCATTATGTGCAGCCTCTTCTCGTGCATCATTTACGGCATTACCGTCAGAGACTGGCTCTGGCTCGGGCTTAGCATCTGGCTTTATATGAAGAAAATAACCAGGTTGTCCATTTTCATACCAGACTTGTGCAGTTTTATATTTCATATGAGCACCCTCTTCGTGAAACCTAAGCCAATTTAAGAAGTCATAAATTTCCATCTTCTTCCAATCTTGAGTAGATTGGCGAACAGCATCTTTAAAATCATAGCCGGCTTTCTTTTTATAATGAATTTCTTTAACTGTCATCAACCATTTTTTCATATCGTGCTGGCCAGGAATAGCTATATATTGGTCATAGTTTGGATAAGCTTTTTTATTTTCAATAAATGAAAGATGCTCTGGTTTAAACTTGCCATAATCAATGCCATATTCATCAAAAAATTCTGTCAATTTTTTTATTCTATCATCAACTTGTGTTGAGCTCAATTCTTCGTCAGAATATGGCCGGACAATTTCTTCCAATTGTTTTTTGGATGGCATATCAATAATTGGCTTTTTGTATTTGGTGATTGGCATTATTCGTTATTGAGTTTCTTATTGATGGTTTGATTAAGGAGTTTAGTTTCAGCAAGCTTCATATCAGTATTGGGACCTTGTTCTGGATTTGGTTGTTTAAGCTTCGCCATTTTCTCAGTAAAAAGTTCCATAAATAACATAGAACTTTCCAAATCCATTTGAGATAAAATTTCTCGGATTACATCATGAAATACCGAAATATGCTGATCGACCACTTGCAAAGTGACATTATGTTGAACGGTCAGATCAGCAGGTGATTCGGTGAATTTATAATATTTTTCAAGAAGGCCGCCTAGAACCTCACAATACTCAATCAAAACTCTATCAATTCTAGTATTTATATTTCTTGGATCTTCTTGAATTGTGTCGAATACTTGTGCAAGACGCGTTTCAACAGCTACACACATGGTCGAGATCATTTTTCTTATATCCAACTCTTTGCTCGCAATATCCATAAGTTTGTTTTTATAAGTAGGATTATTACTGATTGCAAGCACCAAGTCTTCTTCTGAATTTGTTTTGACAGCTTGTTTAGTTTTTGATATATCTTCTTGGATGAGTTGATACACATCCAAATAATTTTCCTTAAACCGCTTGATTGCACGTTCAGATAGGACAAATTGGCTTTCTGAAACATTAGTATATTTGGATGCAAGCCAATCATGAATATCTTTGGGAGTGTAATCGAGAATAAGTTTGCTTATTAATTCTTGAGAATCTGGATGTTCTATAATTTTTTTTACAACCGCTGTATTATTTTTTTTGGTCATCTTTTATCCGGTTTGTTTGAGAGATTGTTTCCAATCGTTCTCCCATATATAAATGAGATTATATCCAGCTTGTTTAATGAGTTGTTCGCGAGCTAACGTCTTTTGATATAATTCTCCAAAAGTTTTCTTTACCATTTTATTTTCATCTAATGGATTGAAAACTGCTGGATTACCGTGCCAGTAGTCGCCATAAAATTCATAAATTGTGTTGGTGGTCGGATCGAAAGCATCAGGCTTGATCCGCTTCAAGCCAATTTTTATAGTTGTTTGGCGACTTTCTAATGATATACTAAGTGAATCGAGCCACGCAGTTTCGGGCTTTGATACATTGATCCCGATACCACATTTAGAACAACCATGTCCTCCTAAATGACTACTGGGGCTTTGTTTAAATAAACCATGTTGTAAGCATAATATTTCTATTAGAATATGGCCTCCAACATATTCATCTGGATAAGAATATTTTTTGCCGTGAATTTTTTCAGCTTCTTCAATAAATTGCAATGTATTTTTTGTTCTTACTTTAGATCGCTTAATCTCGCCACAAAAAGGACATCCGCTTCCACGTAAATGATTTGATGGCGTTTGCTCAAATATCCCATGAATAGGACATTTAATCTCTAAACAAACTGCATCACCTTTGTAGTTATTAAAATAAATATATTTGTCATTATGAACAAATATAGCGTCAATAATAAATTGTTCACAAGTTTTACTATTTGCGATACCTATTTTAATAGCTCCACAATCAGGGCAGCCTTGTCCTCTCAAATGAGCCTTTGGCTTTGCCAAAAGTTTCCATGAATAGAACACAATATCTCTGTTAAAATATTATTATTTGCGTAATCTCCTGGATATAAATATTTACTATTATGAACAAGATTAGCGCGATCTATAAAGATTTGTTTAGTTAATTTGACGCTACCGCCACATTCATGACATCCACGACCCATTAAATGTTTATCTGGTGTTTGCAAAAACACCCCATGAATAGGACATTTAATTTCAATATTAGTATGAGAATTTTTATATTCTCCGAAGTATTCATATTTGAAATTATGAATTTGATTAGAACGATCTACAAATTCAACGAATGTCATTCTAGTTTTAGATCTAGCTAATTTATCACCACAAATAGGACATCCATTGCCATTTATATGCGAATGGGGTGTTTGTTCAAAACATCCGTGTATTGGACATACAATTTTTAATTTAACATCAATTAAAAAATATTCTTCTGGATAAGAATATTTTCCATTATGAATTTGATTGGCACGGTCTAAAAATTGTTGATTAGTTAATTTTGCAGGCATGCTTATTTATATACCGATCATAACTTTTTCTCGACAAAAATCTAATTGATTAAATTACTGGTGGAAATTTAATCTTCCTTCACGTGAGTCAAAAATTTGGCTGAACGGAGTAATAAGCCCTTGAGTTTGTAGGGAAACATCAGATCCTGGCACCTTGTCTCCGTTATTCAAAACATACCCTACCGAATAGCTATAAATCTTCTTCGTTAATTCGCACCGATACACATTTTCACCAACTCTTGCTAATTGTGCGCCAGGACAATCAGGACATGTACGCGCACTTAAAGGATATTCTAATATTCTATACTCCTTAGTCATACCACTATTATCAATCGCCTTTTCAACTTCACTCTTCTTATTATACTTATTCAACTCTTCTCTTGGCTCTTGATATTTTTTCTGCAAAGTTATGGCTCTTTGTTCCTGTAAATCTTTACGTTCAGCATAAGCATTGGGTGGAGCTGCAATAGATAAAAGCAATTCGTCTAATACAGAAGCCATTTTCTTAAGTTGCGGATCATTAGAAGCATCAA